>JACCDT011255760.1_pt1 | contig 47408 bp, 53 predicted proteins | sample 7446291 | NCBI WGS metagenome assembly JACCDT01 (sample SAMN15323446, study PRJNA562643) | freshwater metagenome | isolation source: river surface water | place: USA:Blue River Watershed | collected 2017-08-17
CCCGCACGACGTCTTCAACTACCTTCCGGAGCCCGCAGACTGGCTATCGGTCGAGCGGACGGGGAAGGTAGAGCAGTACCGCCTGCGTCGCGGCATGATCCTCCAGACCTGTTCGGGTAGAAACCTTGGTCCTGCCGTGATGGCTGACGAGTGGCTCGCGCGCTTCGTGCTCAGCCATGACATGATCCGGATTGAGATCGATGATGAAGACCAACGGCTCTACGTTCTAGCCTATTTGAAGAGCCCGCTCGGCCAGGAGCTTCTACGGCGCGACATGACGGGCTCCGTGATCGATCACTTGACCGATCGACACGTCGCGGAGCAAGAGATCCCGTTCCCCGCGGAGACTATCGTTGCGGGAGTGGCGGCGAAGATGAGGCGAGCGTTCAACCTTCGGGAGCGTGCGCGCCGAGAGCTGAACGACCTTCTGGAGAAGTTTGCTGCGAACCTACCGGCGTTGAAGCGCGCGAAGCCGCTAGCGGAAGGCTGGACGGTTCGGGCGACGAAGCTCGTGAGTCGGATCGATTCGGCCTTCTATGACCCGCTCGTCGCGACAGCACGTCGGCAGCTACAGAAGCTTGGGAGCGTTGCCGTGCGCGATGTGGCTCGGGTCGTCATGCTTGGGAGGTACAAGCGGCTGTATACTAACGCAGAGCACGGCCACCCGATCATCTCGGGCGAACAGCTGCTCCAGTCGCAACCCGTCCATCTCCAACATATCTCCGCTGAGAGCTTTGACGACGTGGCCGCCTTCGAACTCCAGGCGGGGTGGATCGCCTACCCGTCCGATGGGCGCGCCGAGGAGTCGCTCGGCGCGCCGGTAATCATCACGAACGACAAGGCTGGCTGGCTGGCAAGCAACATGGTCGGGCGGATCCTCCCAGCGAAGAACACCGACGTAGGGTGGCTCTACCTGGCCCTCAAGAGCATGCATGCGCAGATCCAGTTCAAGGCCACAGCGTCAGGCTCGGTCATCGACCACACGTACCCGCCGGATATGGAGGGTGTCCTCCTCCCGAAGATCGAGTGCGACGGCAACGCCGTTCTTCGGGCTTGGAGAATGCTCGGTGAGGCGCAGGTGATCGAAAACGAGGCGGTCCAAGAGCTTGACGATGTGCTCACGACTTCTGCGGCAAATTGACCCACCGGATATCCTACTCTTCAGGGAAGAGCGACAATTGGAATGGCGCGATCGGCCGCTACCAGTCCCGTAGGATCAAGAGACCGGAGATCACCCCGGCCATGATTCGACCGATGCTGATCTCCTTCGGTGGGGGCGGTTGCTGCGGAGGCATGCCGTCGTGCCCCAGCGGTCCTTGCGGCGGGTAGCTAGCCGTGAGGCGGTGGTTGCGGCTGCTGCGGATACTGCGGGTAATGCTGGTTCGCGCGCGTCTCCTCCGGTCTTCCAGGCACCGCTCACGGCCCGCGGGTCCGTCCGGCAGAGCGCGTCTTGACTACGCCTGGCAACGAAGCGGCGAGACGACGGCACAGCGGCTTTTGACTCACTAGACCGCCCCGGACGCCCGCCCGCTCCCCGGGGCGGTCGCCTTTTGTGCGTCTCGCGTCGTGGGCCACGGTGTGCCATTCTCCGCCGTGAGATGAAGCACGAGACCCACAACAAGGCGCTCACCGTCGCATCGGTCGCCGAGAGCACCGAGGCCATCACCGGCATCGGGGACTTCGAGGACAAGACGGTGTCCTTCGAAAGCTCCGGGACGTGGACCAGCACCACCGTCCGCGTCCTCGGCAAGGTGGGGTCCGGGCCGTACCTGCCGGTCGGCTACGTCTCTGGCTCCGGCGCGAAGACCCTCACGGCCGCGGGCATGGTCCTCGTCCCCGAGTCGGTCGACGCGATCAAGGTCGAGGCGACGGCCTACAACGCCACGAGCGGGACCATCACCGCGCGGTTCGCAGGCCTCAAGTCCCGGACGAGCTGACGATGGCGACGGAGGACACCGGCCCGGCCCTGTACGCGATCGGCGCGCTGGCGTCGTTGTCGCCCGTCCAGAAGGCGCTCCCCGAGGAGGTGCGCGCGGCGCAGGCCAAGCTCCGGGCGGGCGCGCCGGACGATGTGCAGGCCTCCCAGGCGAAGCCCACCGAGGCGGACCGCCAGGCGATGGGCATGGCGCAGGAGCTGGTGCCCCCGTGGGACCTGGAGGGGCTGGCTCGGCTGGCTCGCTCCTCCTCCGCGCTCCGACCCTGCATCAGCGCCTACTCGATCATGGGCCCTGGGTTCGGCTGGCAGCTCAAGCCGGTGATCGATGTGACGAGCCCGTGGGCGTCGGACCGTGTCAAGACCGCCATGGTCGGCGACCGGCTCCTTGCCGCATCCGAGCCTGGTGGCCCGCCATTTGTCCCTCCGACGGACGAGGAGGTAGCGGCGCAGAAGAACAGCATCGAACGCGAGATGGCGACGGAGGAGCCGCGCCTCAAGCGGTTCCTCGACCACTGCGCGATCGACCGAGGTCTCACGCAGCTTCGGAAGGAGCGCACCCAAGAGCAGGAGAGCATCGGCTGCGCGTACTGGGAGGTGCTGAGGCGCCGCAACGGCCCGAACGGATCGCTCGACGGGACGCCGGCCTACTTCCGGCCGGTGCCCTCCACCACCGTCCGTCTCCGTCGCATCGACGACGAGGCGGTGCTGTGGAAGCGGCAGGAGCGCGTGTCGCTGCTGCGGTTCGAGGAGGTCGAGATCCCGTGGCGGTTCAGGTCGTTCGTGCAGCGGGTCCACGGGATGGACACGACCTACTTCCGCGAGCACGGCGACCTGCGCCCGCGCGGCGCCCGCACCGGCCGGGTGTACGCCACCATGGCGGAGCTGGAGGCGTCGGGGGAGCCGCTCGCGACCGAGATCGTCCACTGGCGGATCTTCGACCCGGACACGCCGTACGGCGTCCCGCGTTGGATCAGCGCCGAGTTCTCCGTGGGCGGCATCCAGGAGGCGGAGAGGCTCAACTACTACTACTTCGACGGGCGCGCGATCCCTCCCGGGATCCTCGCCGTCAGCGGCGGCAAGCTGAAGGAGGGGGCGGCGCAGACGATCGAGAAGGTGCTGACGGAGCGCGCGGCGGGGCGCGCCGCCTTCTACTCGATGCTCGTGCTGGAGGCGACGGCGACGGGCGATGCGTCCGCAGCGCGCTGCCGCATCGAGTGGATCCCGCTCACCGACGGCAGCGAGAAGGACGGCCGGTTCCTGGAGTACCAGCGGCAGGAGGGGATCAAGGTGCAGACCCAGTTCCGCCTCCCCGACCTCCTCACCGGCCGGTCCCAGGAGGCGAACAAGGCGCAGGCCGAGGCGGCGCTGCGGTTCACGGAGCAGCAGGTCTTCCAGCCCCTGCGCGAGGACGAGGACGAGTGGTGGAACCGCCGCATCCTGCCGGACCTCGGCATCAAGTGGTGGACGTTCCGCACGAACAGCGCGGTGGCGAGCGACCCGGCCCAGCAGATGGACCTCATCGTGAAGGCCGCGAAGGAGGCCAGGGGCCTGGTGGGCGGCGAGGTGCGCGAGCTGCTCGGCGAGGTGTTCAACCGGAAGTTCCCGCCGATCGACGAGAACTGGACGAAGCTCCCCTTCGACCTGGCCCTCCAGGGCATCCAGCCGATCGAGAGCGAGACCGCGGATGCCACGCCGGTCTCAGCCGGGCAGGCCGGCAATCTCCTCCAGCGCGCTGCGCAGGTGGCCGCGCAGCTGCGCGGCCTCGCCGACGCAGACTTCGGGGAGGAGATGAACAAGGCCCGCCGCGCGGCGGCCGAACCGATCGTCCTTTCGGAGGAGGAGTGGAAGCAGCTCGTGGAGAGGCAGGGGTGACGGTCGCACCTCTGCGGTTTGCGCCGCCGGTCCGGTGCCACCGCGATCTCGGGCCGGGGGAGGTGAAGCGCGTTGCGGCGGGCAAGCTCCTTGTCGGCTACTTCGTCGGCTGTCCGGTCTGCCGTGTCGTCTCCCAGTTCGCCGGCGAGGCTTTCGAGGAGACGCTCCCTCTCCTCGATCAGCCCCCCGGCGATCGTGTCTCCGCGCGCGCGAGGCGCCCCACGGCGCTCGCGACGAAGGTGCCGGTCGCCTGCCGCGGCTGCGGGCGCGCGGTCGTGGTGCGGGACGAGATCGTCGAGGCGTAGTGGTCCCGGCGTGGCTGACCATGGGCGCCGCCGCCGATCTCGGTGCCGAGATCTGGGCGCACGCGTTTGGTCTGCCGGTACGCAAACAGGTTGCGGGGGTGAACCCGCTCACCGCCACCGGGTTCGAGCAGATGCTCCGGCCGCTGCTCACCGAAATGCTCACGATCGCAGGACGCGGCGACAAGGCCGCGCTGAAGCGGATCCTGGCGATCGTCGACACCAACTGGGCAGGACTCTCACCGATCGATCGCGAGATGCGCATCCGCCAGATGGCGCGCGCGCTGCGTGGGGTGCCGGACATCGTGGTTCCGCAGATCGACCGCGTCCTCGCACTGCAAGGGCCGCAGATTGTGAGCGGGACGAAGGTCAGCACCGGCGACGTCTACAGCCTATCGGTGCGAGGCAGCTTCAACGTGCTGGACCAGCGCGTCGTCGACGCCGCTAGGCGATCCCAGGCGCACTACATCCGGAACGAGTACGGGCGCCGCGAGGAGCGTGCCTCCGAGGTCGCGCGCGAGATCGTGGCATCCGGACTAGAGAAGGGGTTCGACCGATACGCGATCGCCGAGGACCTGGAAGAGGCGATGACGGCGATCGGGGTGCAGCGCTCCCGCGGGTACTACGGGCTGATCGCCAGCGTGTTTGCGGGTCGCGCCCGTACATGGGGGCAGATTGCCGCGTTCGAGGAAGCCGCCATTGAGCACATGGAGTGGCTATCCATGCTCGACGAGAGGACCAGCGATGTTTGCAGGTACCTCGACGGGAAAACGTTCCCGGTGGCAGCCGCGAAGCATCGGTACGAGGAGGTCGCCGCCAGTCCAGATCCAGAGGCTGTCGCGGAGTTGCAGCCGTGGGTCAGCGCGGGGAAGACCGACGACGGGTCGACGGCCCTGTTCTACAAGCAGGGCGGCAAGAAGCACCGCGTCGCCAAGGTCGAGCGATCTGGCCTCGGGGTGAAGGATGACCGAGGGGACTTCTCGGGCGGCGCTTCCGTGGACGCCCTCGTGAAGGCCGGCATCACCAGCCCTCCCGCGCACGCGCACTGCCGGTCGTTGCTCGTTCCAGCCAGCGGTACGGGGAGCACGGTGCAGGTGCCCGTGCAGGTGAGTCCCCCCGATCCGCCGGCCGCTGTGAAGCCCAAGAAGCCGAAAAAGCCGGGGCGTCCGAAGGCGCCCGCCCCGGTGGAAGCGCCTGCTCCGGCGCCTCATGCGACCCCGGTGGGCGTCTTCGAGCCGACGGCGCAGATCAGGCGGATCCCCGACGGGGGAGTCGAGTTCATCGATGCGAGCGGCAATCCGATCGTCGCGGACGCGGTCACGCAGCGGGCCATGGCCCTCCTGGGAGCCAGCGTGGGCCGTCAGGGCGTGAGCCTGACTGCGCTGGCCAATGGCTCCCCCGATGTCGACGCGGACGAGCCTTTTCAGCAGGCCATAGCGAAGATCGGAGGTGCGCGAGCGGTGCAGCGCGAGGCCGTCCGCGCGTCGCTGTCGTGGAACGACCTGGAGCGCCTCACCTATCCGTCGTCGCGTCTCGACGATACGCGGGCGGCCCGCTTCGTAGCGGCGCTGCCCACGCGCGCCCCGGTGCTCGTGAAGTACGGCGGTCGGTACTACGTGAGGGACCCGGAGCTGGTTCTTGCGAGTCGATTGCATCGCGAGGCGGCTGGCGGGTCGCTTGGGCGCCTGGACGTTGACCTTCTTGACCTGGACAAGCTCGCCCCGCCGGCCCCGCGCCCGGTCCCGGAGTGGGCGTCGGACGCCGCCGCCACGGCCGACGCATGGCGGGCTGGCGACCATGGTGCTGGTGAAAAGTTGCGCGATCTCGTGCGCGAACGACTCGCCGGCCACGGCATCGCGACGCGCGATGACGACGTGCGGAGGAGTGGCGAGATCCGCTTCCAGGCCCGAAGCGAGGGCGTCATCTACGCGGTCCCAGAGTCGATGTTCCACCCTGGAGCCAACGGCCTCCACGACTGGTACGGCGGCATCTCGCTCCGGAAGGAGGACATCGCCGACAGCTTGCCCATTGCCTTCAGGGCCATCGCGGACCCCCGCACCTTCCAGGCTCAGCCGCGACAGGTGCAGCAGGATGTCATGGACGTGCTCCGCACCCTCTTCCACGAGGAGCTACACGGCGCGAGCTCGGGCGACCGAGAAGCCTATCGAGGCTCTGGCGTGGGCATCGAAGAGGCCGCGACCGAGATCCTGGCTCGGAAGGTCGTCCGCGAGATGTGCGGGTACACGGAGGCGTCCGGCGTCGATCTGCCGCTGTCGCTGCCGTACAAACACGCGACCGGGAATTACGTCGAACGGCAGTTCGCCGGGTCGTACGGTCGTTTTCTGCGACGTATGTTCGAGGCGGTCGACGGGGTCACCGGCGACGTGGATATCTACGCGCGCGTCGAGCGTGCCCTGCTGAAGACGCGGCAGTATCACCGCGATCGGTGGGCCACTGGCGGTCAGCAGATCTCGGCCTTCGTCGACGCTATGGGGCTTACTGGGACCGCAAAGGCGCGGCTCGAGGCGCTGCTTGAACGAGACATGCGGTGAGCTGGACAGCCAGCTCGCGGGGGTCGTCTTGCAACAGGTACAGCATCTCCGCCTCATCAGGCGGCAGCGGGCCGTGCTGGGCGACGTACTCCCGAGCGTAGGCCACGGCCGCCGCCACGTCGTTCCGTTGTAAGTCTCCGAGCCGAGCCATTCGGTGACAATAGCCACGACCGGCACGAGACGCCATCGCGCCCTGGAGCGTGTTACAACGTGGCACACGATGGCTCACGACCTTGCCGCCGCCCTGACCCGAGCCAGGAAGGCCCTCGCCCCGTCCCTGAAGTCCGTCCCGGAGCGGTACGGGCACATCGACTTCCGGCCTCCCGAAGGTGTCCGGCAGGCACTCCGCCTGGGACTGGAGCTGCACGAGCAGGGGCACTCAGGCGACGGCTTGCAGCCGGAGACCGTGGCGTGGGCGCGGCGGCTCGCCGGCGGGGAGGCGATCTCCCCCGAGAAGGCGCGGGCGATGAACGCGTGGTTCGCGCGGCACCGGGCGCAGGGGACGCCCGACCGCGGCGGCGAGCCCACCCCGAAGCTCGTCTCGGACCTGCTCTGGGGCGGAGACCCCGGGCAGGCGTGGAGCGGCAAGCTGGTGGAGCAGATGGAGGCGGCGGACCGGGCGGAGAAGGCGGGGCCGCCGTCCCTCGCCGAGCGCGCCCGCGCCGCCCTTGCCCGGCTGCGCCCGGAACAGCCCGCCACGAAGGAGGCCATCGTCACCGGCGACCTCGGGCCCGGCGTCACCCCGGCACAGATCATCGGCGCCGAGGAGCTGGAGGCGAAGAAGGGCACGGAGCCTCCCGGCGGCATCCACGAGAAGAAGCCCGTGGTGGTGGGGCAGATCGCCACGGCCGAAGCTGCGGCCCCCGCTCCGACCCCGTCGCCCCCGCCGGGGCCTGGGACCGGGTCGTCCCTCGAGCTGCCCCCGCGGCTCGTGGACTTCGGGGGCATCCCGGTGCTCATCGACCGACCCAAGGGCCACGTCATCCGCAAGCTCGACGACGCCGGCAACCTCCTCTGGGAGCGCACCTACTCGGTCGACTACGGCTTCTTCGCGGGCACCGACGGCGGCGATCAGGAGGGTCTCGACGTCTTCCTCGGCCCCGACCCAGCGGCGCCGGTCGCGTGGTGGGCGGTCCAGACCCGCGAGGACGGCAGCTTCGACGAGTACAAGGTCTTCCTGGGGTTCGCCGACGAGGCGGCGGCGCGGGCCTGCTACGTGGCCCACATCCCCGAGCGCTTCCTCGCGTCGATGACGCCGATGCCCGTGGACCGGATCCGGTCGCTCCTCGGGCTGCCCCCCGCCGCGCCCGACGTGGCCACCAAGGCGGCGCCCGCCTCCCCCACCAAGCTCCTCCGCAGCGTGAAGGCGCTCACCGCCGCCACGACGTACAAGGGGCCGACGCGCCCGGCCGAGGAGATCCCCGAGACCGTCCGTGCCGTTGTCGGGTCGGCCCCCCTCACGTGGCGCTACCAGAACCCCGACGACGTGGGCGGCTGGTTGGGCGGCATCGAGCCGGAGGACGAGAGCTGGATCGCGTTCGTGGCGGTCGACGGCGGCGTGCTCCTGTGGACCGAGCGGGAGCCGACGGGCGGGGTGACCGGGGCGCCGTTCGCGCTCCAGCGACCGGACCTCGCCCGTCCGCACGTCGAGCTCGTGGCCAGCACCAAGGCCGCCACCCCGGACGAGCAGTTCATCTTCGGCATCGTGCTGATGCCCGAGCGGACGGACCTCCAGAAGGAGATCTACGGGCACCAGGCCGTGCGCCGCACCGGGCACGACTTCCTGGCCTTCTTCCGCAACACCGACCTCCAGCACAAGGTCTACATCAACGATGCGGTGGAGCTGGTGGAGAGCACCATCGAGAAGGTCGCCTTCTGGATGGCGCGGGACGGAACGGCGTTCCCGGCCGATCCTGCGACCGGCGCCCCGCTAGGGGTGACCGCCTCCTCGCCGTACCGCGCAGGTCCCGAGGGCAACCTGCGGTTCGTGCCGCAGGGGACGTGGACGGTCGCTCACCGCATCAAGGACCCTGAGCTTTGGGCCGCGATCAAGCGCGGCGACTACACCGGCTACAGCATCAACGGCCTCAAGAAGCTCGCCGCGTAGCTCCATGGGACGCGACTGGGCGCGTCCCTGCGAGTGGCACAACTTGACACACGATGGCGGCCCAGTAATCCTTGGCGCGTGCCCCAGGTGCAGACGACCCCCGCGGAGGAAGAGGCGAAGGCGAAGGCCCGCGTCGAGATGTTCCGCACGCAGGCCGTTGGCATCGTCGACCGCGCCGCCAACGGCGAGATGTTCCTGGCCCTGAAAAGCATGGAAAACGAGACCCCCTCGACGGCGGCTCCGCCCGCCGAAGCCCAGAAGGCGCCGGAGCCCCCGCCCGCGCCGGCCATGAAGATGTCGTCGACGGTGAAGGCCGCGATGACCGAGGCGCTCGGCGCGGTGCTCGACACCTGCGCCAAGATGGCCGAGGCGATCGAGAAGGCCGAGGTCGACGACGCGGCCCCCGCCCCCACCGAGCTGCTCAAGATGGCCGCCGAGGCGGCCGACAAGCTCGACTCGATGTGCGAGCCCTACGAGGCCGCGGAGATGGCGGCGCCGCCGCCTCCCGCTCCCGAGGGCGAGCCCGCGCAGAAGGCCGCCCCGCCGCCTCCTCCCCCCGAGCCGCGTCGCCGGATGGCGATGAAGAGGATCATGGCGATGGACGGCGTGGCCAAGGCGCTCGCCGAGAACGCCTCGAAGGTGGGCGAGCTCGTCGCGTGGGCCAAGGGCGCCGCCGGCATGGCGCCCCCCGCGATGCCCGACAAGGGCATCCCGGCGCAGAAGGCCGACCTCGACCCGTACACCGCGATGAGCGCCACCGCCGATGCGGTCCGCGACCGGATGTACTGCATCCGCGAGATGCTGGAGAAGGATCCGGCCGCTGTCGCCGCCGAGCTGCGCGCGCTGATCCCCATGGTCGACAACCTCGCCATGCTGGTCACGCAGGCGCGCTCCGGGGCCATGGCGGAGACGCCGGCCGCCCCCGCTCCTGCGGCCCCCGCAGCGCCCTCTCCCGAGGAGGCGCAGATGGCCGTTCAGAAGGCCGTCGCCGATGGCCTCGCCGCGGCCAAGGACGACCTCGTCGCCTCCGTGAAGGCGGAGTTCGCTGGCCTCGTGCTCGCCGCGAAGGGGGCTGCGGCGCAGGCCCAGGCCGCGCTCGCCAAGGTCGAGAAGTCCGTCCCGGCGCCCAACGCGCGTCCGGCCGGCGAGACGCCGGCACCGCATGCGGAGGTGCCGATTCAGGCCGATCCGTGGCGGCAGGCCACCCAGGAAATCCAGGAGACCAGCCAGGCGCGGCGCAGGCCCGCGACCGGGAAGTAGGAGACCATGTCCCAGAACGCGATCCAGCCCAACCACGGCGAATACCAGAAGTTCATGGGCCTCACGCCCACCCAGAAGGCCGCGACGTGGGCCGGCTACGACGTGGCCACCAAGGCGGCGATCCTCAACGCCGACCTGTCCCCGAACGGCATCATGCCCGCGACGGTCGCGGCGACCTTCATCAAGCTCGCGATCAAGACGCAGCAGGCGCTCCCGGACGTCATGTTCGTCGCGATGCGCGCGAACACCGCTCGCGTGCCGACCGCGCAGATGAACGCCCGCGTGCTCCAGCCGGCCGTGGTCGGCAGCGCGCTCGCGGGGAGCCTCCAGGCCAAGCCCACCTTCGCGGGCCCCGAGATGGCGACCGTCGAGAGCATCGGCGAGGTCGCGATCGACGACACCGCGCTGGAGGACAACATCGAGATGGAGGCCCTGCGCCAGATGGTGCTCGACATCTCGTCCGAGCGCGTCGGCTTCGACCTCGAGGACGCCGCGTTCAACGGCGACGACAGCCAGTCGACCGATGCGCTCTACGCGCAGCAGGACGGCTACCGCGTGCGGGTCTCGTCGCACACCGGCTCGGCCGACTCGAACACGCTCGACAAGAGCCGCACGAAGCAGGCGTGGAAGCTGATCCCCCAGCAGTACCGCAAGCGCAAGGCGGACTTCCGCTTCTACACCGCCGACGACGCCGTCATCGACTTCGGCGACAGCTACCAGAACCGCGTCGGCGACGCGGCCGACATCGCCCTGCGGAAGGGCGAGGAGCTGACCTACAACGGGATCCCCGTCGTCGGCGTCCCGGCCTACCCGAACACGCTCGGCGGGAGCAGCAACCAGACCGAGCTGATGTGCGTGCGGCCGAAGAACCTCGTCCTCGGCATCCAGCGCGAGGTGCGCATGGAGACGCTGCGCGACCCGCGGGCGCGGCAGACGGTCTTCATCTTCACGATCCGTCGCGCGCACCAGATCGTGAACGTGGACGAGGCCTCGCTGATCACGGACGTCGCCATCTCGGCGACCTGAGCGCCGGCTCCGTAGGACCGGAAACGCAGGACTGATCCCCGGGGCTTCGGCCCCGGGCTCTTTCGAAGGGAAACGGAATCATGGCTCTCGGAACGATCACGGCGGTCGCGCAGTCGGGGCAGGCCCCGATGAACGCGCAGTTCAAGGACATCGTGACGCTCGTCCTCGACACGTACGCGACGGGCGGCTTCACGGCCGCTGCCATCCAGACGAAGCTCCGCAGCCTCTCCGGGCGCGCGGGTCGCACGATCGTGAGCGTCAAGTGCCTCGACGCCGCCGGCTACATCGGCGGGTGGGACGGCGCGAACAGCAAGCTCAAGTTCTACCGGATGCCCGCGCTCGACGGGAACGCCGCCAGCGCGCAGGCGCTCGCCGAGGTGGCGAACGCGGTCGACCTCTCGGGCGTGACCGCGACCCTCGAGATCGAGAGCATCTGAGGGGGCGATGTCCTACGTCGTTCGCCTGAAGCCGTTCGATCCCCGCAAGGGTCAGGTGGCGCAGTCCTACGCCCACGCGGGTTTCAACCTGCGCTGGAACCAGGGCATTGCCATCCGCGACCTGCCCGAGGACCGAGCGGCGGTGCTCCGCGAGATGCGTCAGCCCGGCAAGGGGCTCGCGCCTCTCTTCGACGTGGTGCCGGAGGCCGAGTGGGAGCACTTCCTCGCGGTGGAGGCGGCGGTGAAGCTCGGCCTGCCGCCGCCCGTCAAGGCGCCTCCCGCTCCCGAAATCGCGTCGGCCCCGCCGGGGGCGGCCCTGCCCATCGAAGGCATGGAGCACGTCGACCTCGACGGCCAGCGCGTCCAGCTCACCCAGGCGGCTCCGGTCGAGGCGGCTCCCGAGCCGGTCAAGGCGCGGGGCCCGAAGAAGCCCGGAGGGACGAAGTGACCACCGCGATCCGCATCGCCGACAAGTGGGACCTCTCGAAGGACCGCGTCCTGGTCGAGGGCGAGATGCAGCGTCTCGCGCCCATCCTCGCGAGCCTCGTCGAGCACAGCTTCGTGACCCACCCGATGCGCAACCGCACCTCCGCGGAGCGCGAGCGCCGAGTGGGCCTCATGGTGAAGACCTACTTCGCGCTGCGGCAGCAGGGGTGGACGGAGCAACGCTCCGTCTCGCACCTGCGCCATGCGCTCACCGCGAACCTCGACACGACGCAGTTCCGGACCGTCCAGCGCTGCTCGTACGTGCGTGATCCGATCCTCTTCCCGGACGCGGGTCCGCGCCCGGCCATCGCGCTGATCGACAGCGCCCAGGGTGACTGACCATGGCGAAGCGATACGACATCCCCAGCGACTTCCTCCAGGGAGGCCGTGGCCTCGCCGCCGAGGCCGGCGACACGCCGAACCTGAAGGAGTTCCTCCAGACCCTGCTCGACTCGGTCGCGGGCACGTTCACCTGCGCCGCCGACATCGCGGTGGGCGACGCCGTCTACATCTCCGCGGCGAGCACGGTGGCGCTCGCGGACGCGAACGACAGCGGGAAACGCCCCGCGCTCGGCATCGTGGTCTACAAGAAGACCAGCACGGCCACGAGCTGCAAGGTGGCGTTCCTCGGCGAGGTGACGCTCTCGGGCCTCACCGCCGGCGCCACCTACTATCTCTCGAACACCGCGGGCCAGATCACCGCGACGGCCCCCACCCCGAACGCGCAGCCGGTCGGCGTCGCGAAGAGCACGACCACCCTGGTGCTGCTGCCCACGGGCGCGGGCCTGGTGGAGCTGTACGCGCACCTCACCAGCGCCTACGGGTTCATCCCGTTCGACGTCGGCGACTTCACCCTGAAGACGGGCGCCGCGATCGCCGTCTTCGCGGACGGCGCCAGCGCGGTCCCGGGCTTCTCCTTCGTCGACTCGAAGGCGCTCGTGATCCGCTGGAACAACAACGCCACCCTGAACGCGGTGGCGACGAAGAAGCGCACGCCCCCGGACTGCGACATCACGTCGGACCAGACGATGATCCTGCACGCGTCCAAGATCGGCGCGACGGTGGGCGACGCCGTGACCTTCGGGGTCGAGGCCTTCAATCAGGTCGTCGCGGCCCTCCACGATGCGGACACGGACTTCGGCGGCACGACCGGCGCGATGACCGGCAACGCCACCTCGAAGACCATCCAGAGCGTGAGCCTCACGCTGGCCGCCGCGAACCTGGCGGCCTTCCCGGCGTCCACGACCTACACGATCAAGCCGACGGACGGCACGCTGGGCACGGACGACCTGTGCCTCCACGGCGGCCACATCGTCTACAAGAAGAAGCTCGTCTCCTGACGGACCTCCCATGGTGGCCGTCGCGCGCGGCGCCGCGCTGAGCGCCTCCAACCCACTCCTCACCGAGTTCATCGCCGTCGACGGCAAGCTCGTCGCGCCGGTCTCGCTGTCGTGGTCCGTCTACGACATCTCGACCGGCACGAAGGAGGACGACCCCGACCTCGTCGCCGGGCCGACCTCGGTCAACCTCACGACCCACAAGGTCTCGACGGGCCGCTACGCGGCTGCCTGGACGGTGCCGGCGGACGAACCGATCGGTCGGCACCAGATCGTGTGGACCGCGGTGCTTGTCTCTGGCGGGCCCACCGTCCGGTGGCGTCGCGAGTTCGACGTCGTCCAGCACGATGGCCTCGCCCTCGGCGGCTACGCGCTCGTGAGCGACCTGCGCGCCGAGGGCGTTACCGCCGAGCAGGCGAGCAGCTCCAAGCTCGCGCGGCTCATCCGCGAGGCCAGCGACTACATCGAGCGAGCGACGGGCACGTGGTTCGAGCCGCGGCCCGCCACCCACAAGCTCGACGGCCGCGGGCGCGACACCCTCTTCCTCCAGACCTCCACCGTGGCGATCGAGAGCGTCACCCTGTCGAGCCAGGGGACGTCCCAGGTCGTCGATGCGACCGCCTACAAGGTCTACGGCGGCTGGAGCTCGCCTGACGATCGCTGGACGCCGCGCATCGTGCGCGTGTCCGCCCTCCAGGGCTCGCCGCTGGTCCCGGCGTACGCGTGGTCGGGAGCTGGGTATGCGATCGCCCCGGTGTGGCCGGCGCTCCGGCAGAACGTCCTCGTCGCAGGGGTGTTCGGCTACCTCGAGCAGGACGGCTCCCCCGCCGGGCGCACGCCGCCCCTCATCACCCGGGCCTGTAAGCTCCTCGTCATCCGGAGCCTCGCGCCGATGGCGGACGCGGACGCCTCCTTCGAGGCCAAGAACAAGCATCGCATCGTCCGCGAGAAGACCCGGGAGCAGGAGTACGAGCTGGCCAAGGGCGGCGGCGCGATCGGCGACGGCCGCGACGCGCCGTTCACCGGCGACCCCGAGATCGATCAGATCCTCGACGCGTACCAGCGCCCGCCGTACGTGGGCTTCGCCGCCGCGTGAGGTCGCCATGATGACCGACCGCCTCTTCCGCTACGAGGTCGTCCTGGGGATCCTGGACACGCAGGCCACCGCGGAGAGCCCCGGCTACGAGGCGCAGTCGAAGGAGCCGGTCGTCGAGTACGACACGGCCGGCAACCGCGTCATGAAGCGCGGCGAGCGCGAGGCGCGCGTGCGCTGCCTCGTGGAGACGGGGACCTTCGACAGCCCGACTCGGACGGCGCTCGGGCTCGACGGCAACAGCCGCCTCACGCTCGTGTTCCGCGCGCGGCACCTCCGGGAGGCGGGCCTGCTGGACCACAAGAACCGGCCGGCGATCCGGTTCGGGGCGCGGCTCAAGCGCATCGAGAAGAAGGGCGCGCTCCAGGACGACTACGAGCAGCTCGACGAGGCCGGCAACATCACCGGCGGGATCTACCTCACCGACATGGTGCCGAGCGACTACGGGTTCAACGGCGAGCGCGACCTGTTCGTGGCGACGCTGTCCGACCGGCCGAACGCCCCGCAAGGGGGGTAGCCGATGAAGCTCACCGGCGACTGGGAGAAGGCGGCCAAGCTCGCCGACGGCCTCGCCGGACGCTTCCAGAAGGCGGTCAACGCCGCCGTGATGGCCGAGGGCCAGTACCTCCGCGGCCAGATCGTGAAGGGGATCCGCTCCGGCGCGCCCGGGGGCAAGCAGTTCGCACCGCTCTCCCCGACCACAATCGCGATCCGCAAGTTCCGCGGCTTCGGCGGCTCCAAGCCCCTCGTCGCGACCGGCGCCCTCGTCGGCAGCATCACGGCCACCCGCACCGCCGGGGGCGCGGTGTTCGTCGGCCTGCTGCGCCAGGCGAAGAGCAAGGGCGGCAAGAGCCTCGCCAACATCGGCGAGATCCACGAGTTCGGCGCGTCGTGGACGCAGACCCTCACCCCGAAGGCGCGGCGGTTCCTGTTCGCGGCTCTGAAGGCGTCCGGCATGAGCCACGGCGCAGGGAATCACGTGACGCTCAAGAGCGGCGCGCGCGTCATGAAGCGCGGCGGACGCTGGCGCGACGGGCGCGGGCGCTTCCTCTCGGGGGCCCAGCTCGCCGAAGCGAAGGCGTCGTCGGAGGCCGCGAGGTCCGCAGCGAAGGCGAGCCCGAAGCCGGGCAGCTCCACGATCTCGATCACCATCCCCGCGCGGCCGTTCATTGGCCCTGTGCTGGAGCGCGACGCGAAGCCGGAGGCGGTGAAGAAGCGGTTCTGGGAAAGGGTCGCGAAGGGGATGGGGTACGATCTGGGCAAGCCGTGAGGGGGCTGCGCTCGCCGCGACTAGCTACTTCGCGCGAGGCTCATCGATGCGGCGGGCCAACTCGGTCGCGGTGGCCTTCAGTGCTTCGGTCGACCTGTCGCGCATGTCTTTGAGCATGGCTCCGCTCGACGCTACGGCGTGAAAGATGAGCAGGTCGCGAGTGGACGCCTCCGACACGATTGTCTCGATCGGGCCTTCCAATTTCCCCATCACCCACCCAACGACCCTGTTTCTCGGCGGCTCGTCTTCGTCCACGTGTTCAGCCTATCTGGCCGATCAGCCGACGTCCATCCCACCCCGCTCCGCCGCACCTCACCCCTTTTTCTTCGCGCCGGCCCGCGTGTCCCCCTCCTGGATCCCGTACTCCTGCATCCGCCGGTAGAGGGTGCGCCGCGGCAGCCCGAGACGTTCCGCCACCTCCTTGCGGTTCCAGCGCGTCTCCTCCAGCGCGGCGAGGATGGAGGCCCGCTCCTTCGCACGGTGCGCCTCCAGGGGCGCGAGCCCGGCCGTGTCCGCGGCCCCAGGCATCGGGGGCGGCGCCGCCCGTCGCGCTGCCAGCTCGGCCTCGACCGCCCGCAGCCGGGTGTCGAGCTGGACGACTTGCTGCTGGAGCGTGGCGACCATCAGGAGCGTCGCGCCGTCCACGCCGATCGGCGCCATCGGGAGAGGGAGCGGGGGAGGGGGAGGCGAGACAGCGGGCGCGGCCGGCGCCGCCGTCCTCTTCTTCGGTCGAGCCATGAGGGGTTCCGATCCTGCGCGCCTCGCCACGGAAGGCAAGGGCGGCGTGCGGGTCCCCAACGTGCGCACGCCGGACCACGTGTGCCATGCTGAGCGTCCGATGGCGCAGGCGAGAGCGAAGACCGAAGAGCAGCCGCTGGTGGGGGAGAAGTTCACCGACTGGGAGGTCGGGAAGAACGCCGCCCGCGAGCTCGCGCTCCGGGCCGAGGAGGTCGCCGAGGGCGCCCGCCTTCTGGCCCCCGACGACGCGAAGAGGCTGGAGATGATGCGCGCGGCGGCGGCGGCGCTGTCGGCGGCGGCGCCGTTCCTGGACCCGAAGGACCGGCGCCGCTTCGCGGCGTGAGGGCGCGGCCGAGGTGTGTCAGGATGACCCATGGCCACGCCGACGATCGCCGCCATCACCCCCAGCACCGGGCACACCGGAGGGCGGACGCTCGTCGAGATCACGGGCACGGGGTTCCGCGTCCCCGAGTACCCGCCCTCCGCCGGCGCTACCGACACCCCCATCACGGTACGCGTCACGTTCGGCGGCGAGGAGGCTGAAGTCTTCGGCATCGTGGACGAGGAGACCCTCCTCGTCCTCACCCCCTCCCACGACGAGAGCGGCGTCCCCGCCACCGCCCTGAACCAGGCCATCGCCGCGAGCGACGTCACGGTCACCAACCTCGACGACGACGGCGAGGCCATCTCCGGCGAGAGCGCGACGGCGGCGGAGGCATTCTCCTTCCGCAAGCCCATCCTGAACGTCGCGACCACCACGGAGCGCGTGCTCAAGGAGCTACAGCGCCAGTTCCAGCGCGCGCTCCCTCGCGGAGTCGAGCTGGTCTACGACCCCCACACCGACTTCGACGACGAGACCGGCGACGCCCTCAACATCGTCCGGTTCGCGCGCCTCCCCGGGGTGGGCCTGACCGGGCTGCGCCTTCCCAAGAGCGAGGTCGGCGCCGAGCGCGCGGACGTGGAGGTGGCGATCGACGACGACCGCACCGTGATTCGCCGGCCCTCGATCCGACGGGATGCGTTCCTCACGGTCATGGCCGCGAGCGACAACCGGGACGAGCTGATGCGGCTCGAGCTGGCCATCGAGCAGATCTTCGAGAAACTCACCGAGGTCCGCATCCCCATGGACCCCGGCGACGCCACCCGCGGCTACGCGACCTATCAGGTCCAGTACGGGCGGGGCGAGGTCACCATGGGGGACCGGCAAGGCCTCGGGAACGTCATGGCCACCACGGGGGAGCTGGCCATCATGGGCATCGAGGAGACGGACCTGCTCGGCGCGGCCGAGACCGGCCTCACCGGCGCCCCCGACTGGCTCCAGCACGAGGGCACCTCCGGCCTCGTCTGGAAGGTCACCGACCCCCACGTCGAGGTCGAAGAGGCGTAGCCCGGCCCTCGCGCGGGCCTGGATGGCACACGTTGGCACACGCGTGCTAGTCTCGGCGCGTGCCGATCAAGCTCAAGAACCGGGGGCGCGCTCCGCTGACGCTGGAGGTGCAGGCTCTCGGGACCCAGGTGGTCTCGGTCGTCCGCGTCACCGCCCAGGGGCGCGAGGAGTCGGAGCGCGCGTACCCGCTCTCGGTGTTCATCCCGGGGCGCGGGGAGAGCGGCGAGCTTCCGGACGTGGTGGCGCAGGACCCGGCGGTGGTGGCGCAGCTGCACCCCCAGGGCCCGCTCCTGATCGTGCGGGCATCCGCGTCCCCTCCTCCTTCCCCCGCCCCCGCGTCGCCCGACGCCCCGCAAGAGCCCGCGCCCATCGAGGCGCCCAACCCCGGCGGCGTGACGCCGCAGGAGCAGTGATCCCATGGCCGGTCCGTCTGCCGTCATCACCACCCGCAGCGCGTCGAAGCTGCTTGCGCTCAACGCCCGGCCCCTCCTGAAGGTGGGCGTCATCGGCGTCTTCGAGCGCGGCCGACTGGGGACCGCGCCCGAGTGCGCGTCCTGGGGCGCGTTCACCGACGAGTGCGGGACGTTCTCGTCCAGCGCGCAGGCGGCCCCGCTCGCCGTGAAGACCCTTTTCGAGGAGGCCAAGGGCGAGGGCGTCGGCGCCGCATCGACCGTCGTCGTGTACCCCGTGCGGGTCGTCCACAGCAGCTCGCCTGCCAACATCGCGACCAAGACGAGCACGGCGGCGAGCGCGACCCTCCAGACGGCGGCGCTCGCGGAGACGGCCGCCTCGGTGACGGGCTCCGTCGTGGGGCCCTTCTCCCTGAGCAACGGTCTCACCCTCATCATCGACGTGGACGGCGCCGGCAACGACACCGCGACGTTCAACGCGACGGCGGCCAGCCGCACGAGCACGACCGGCACCTACAACCTCACGACCGGCCAGACGCTCACCTTCTCGATCAACGGCGGCACGGTCCGCACGGCCACGTTCCTGACGGCGAACTTCGTCGACATCACGGCCGCCACCCCGCAGGAGGTCGTGAACGTCCTGAATGCCACCATCGCCACCTACGACATGGGCGGTGTCGCGTCGGTCTCGGCGAACGCGGTCAAGATCACGAGCAACCGGCTCGGCACCGGCTCCGCGGTGAACGTCACCGGCGGCACCGCGAACGGCGCCCTGTCGTTCACCACGGGCTCCGTGAGCGGCACCGGCGACGCGGTCGACGCCAGCGCGGTCACGGCCGACGAGCTGAAGACCCTCATCGAGGGCGACATCTCGGGCCTCACGGTCTCGAACGTCGGCGGGGCGGTGAAGATCACCTCCGACACCACTGGCACCTCCTCCTCCGTCGTCGTGTCGGCCTCTTCCACGATGGAGACCATCCTCGGTCTCGACACCGCCACCCACACGGGGACGGATGCCGGCGCCGTCGACACGCTCCAGGTGGACGCCGTCTCGGATGGCGCGTGGGCGAACAGCTACTCGGTGAAGGTCGCGGCGCCCTCGAACGGCGTCTCCGGCAACTTCAACCTTCAGGTCCTGAAGGGCTCGGTGGTCGTCGAGTCGTTCGTCAACCTCTCGATGACGGACACGGACACGAACTACGTCGAGAGCGTCGTCAACTCCGGGGCCGGCTCGCAGCTCGCCTCGAAGCTCATCCGCGCGACCGATCTGGATGCTGACGTCGACAGCCCGGACGACATCCCCGCGACCGGCACCACCGTGCTCACGGGCGGCGCGAACGGCCTCACCTCGCTCGCCGACGCCGACTATGTGGGCGGCCTCACCTCGGGCAAGACGGCCGGGCTCTCGTGCTTCGACCGCATCGCGGATCTCGACGTCATCATCGCCCCCGACCGCGCGACGGCGAGCTTCCTCAACTCGCTCATCACGTACAACAACGGCCGCGCGCGCCCCGCCTTCCTGGTGCTGGAGCCCCCGAGCTCGCAGACCATCGCGCAGATCCGCACCTTCGTGCGCACCACGGCGGCGCTCATCGGCTCGACGGACCGCGCGGCGACCTACTACCCGCAGACCAAGGTCGACAACCCCGACAAGACGGTCTTCGGCAACGACGCGACGGTGGTCGCCCCGGTGAGCGGGCAGCTCGCAGGCCTCTACGCGCGCGTGAGCGCTGCGAAGGACTTCGGCGCGTTCACCTCGCCGGCGGGCACACCCCTCAAGCTGCGTACCGCGCGGGCCCTCGTGAACACCGATATCGAGGACCCGACGAACCGCGGTCTCGTGTTCGACGACCGCATCAACCCGCTCATGACCGATCCGGTCGGCGGCGGCATCTACGTGGACGGCGCGCGCACCCTCAGCGAGACCGGCGCTTTCCCCTTCGTCGGCGAGAGTCGCGGCGCGACGTTCGTGGAGATCCAGATCGGCAACGCGCTCGACGCGATCCGCCACAAGAACAACACCCCGGCGCTGCGCTCGGCGGTGAAGACCGAGGTCGAGACGTTCCTCCGAGTGGGCGTGACGGCCAAGGCGTTCGCCTCCGAGGTCGAGCGGGATGCGATCGAGGTCGACACCTCGGACGCGCTCAACCCGACCAGCGAGCAGGCGGCCGGCCGCCTCAACGTGAAGGTCGGTCTCGCCACCGCGAAGCCGGCCGAGTTCGTCTACCTCAACATCTCCCAGAAGTGAGGGTCCCGTGGCAGGAGTGATCGGTAAGAGCGTCTCGTACTGGGACTCGTGGAACTTCGTGCTGGAGGCCGACGGGGAGCCGCTCGCCGGCTTCCAGAAGGTCACCGGCATCGGCTTCTCGTTCGGCGTGGCGCAGTTCCAGGAGGGCGGCGCGCACGGCGTCAGCAGCCAGAGCCACGGCGCGGAGAAGCCCCCCGGGGACGTCACGCTGGAGCGCGGCGAGAGCGGCGACCCGCTGGTCTGGAACTGGCGCGCCTCCATCAAGGCCGGCAACGTCGAGGACCTGCGCAACTTCACCATCGCGCAGAAGAAGGGCAGTGCAGTCGTCGAGCGCTACAAGCTCGGCAACTGCGCGATGATGAGCTTCGACGCGGGCGACTTCGACCGCGGAGCCGACGACAAGAAGCGGATCGGCAAGCTCGTCCTCAAGCCGCAGACCATCGAGCGCGAGGCCGCATGACCGAGGTCGTCTGCCCCTCCGGGTTCACCTTCGACGCGCGCAAGCTGAGCGGTCGCATCTTCGCTCAGCTCGCCGCTGGCGATGCCATCGGCGACCTGTCGGGCCTCATCAAGGCGTGCTGCGTGCGGGTGGTCGACCCGGGCCCGTATGCGCTCGGCAAGGACGGCGAGGTGAACTGGAAGCGCGTGATCGCGGGCGACCTAGCGCTCGCGCTCGTCCGTCTTCGCGCCATCTCCATCCCGCCGTCTCACGATGGCGAGGTCTTCAAGTGGAAGGTCACCTGCCCGAACGAGTCGTGCGTCGACGAGTCGATCGCGAGCGACGGCAGCGAGAAGCGCGCGCGCCACACCCTCTTCTGGGAGGTGCGCCTCTGCGACCTCCCCATCATCCCGCTCTCGGATGAGGCGCGCGCGCTCGTGAAGGCCGGCAACGACAGCTTCCCGGGGAAGCTGCTCGACGGGCGCCGCTTCACCTTCAAGCTCCCCACCGACGAGGACGGCGCCGTCATCCGCAAGCTCCTCCGCGACAACGGGATCACCGCGAAGGCGAACGACGCCGCGCAGGCGCGGGAGATGCTCAAGCCGTTCATCACGGCGTCGGTCGTGACGAGCATCGAGGGGGTGCCGCGGGACCGCGTGCATCAGGAGGTGGTGGACCTCGACTTCTGGAGCATCGGCGACATCCAGGCGCAGGTGGGCGTGGCCGATTGCGGCATCGACTCCTTCAAGGGCGTCTGCGACGCGTGCGGCACGGAGTTCGACATCGCGGTCCCTCTTACGCCCCAGCTCCTCCTGTCGCTCTCGTCGACCGTGCCGAAGGAGGAGGCGTCGCCGAAGCGCGCGACGCCGGCGGAGCTGGGGAGTTCATCCGGTTCTGCCTCCCCTGGGTGAGCGAGGGCTGGTGGGAGAGCACCGCCTTCCACCTCTCGTACCTCGCTCACGGCGGAAGCGGGCTCGGGCGCACGTACACGGAGCTGCTCGACATGAACGCCGACCACATCATGCGCGACCTCGAACGGCTGGAGCAGCAGCGCGAAGCCGAGGCGACGGCCATCCGGAACGCGAGGTGATGCCGTGGCGGTGAACAACCTCGGGCTCGGCCTGCTCCTCGAGGCGAAGGACCTCGCGTCCGGCGTCCTCGGCCGCTTCTCGTCGCAGCTCACCGGCGTCGTCGGGCAGACGAGCGCCGCGGGGAAGAGGATCCAGGCTGGCATGAAGGAGGCCGGGCTCGGCCTCTCGATCTTCGCGGCTGGCGCGATGGGGCTCGCGGCCCTCGCCCCCGCCTCCGAGGCGGCGACGCAGTTCGGCTTCCAGATTGCGCGCGTCCGCACGGTCATCGACGAGACCGCGCTCTCCACCGAGGACGCGAGGGCGGCGACCCTGGGGCTGGCGGCGACGTACGGGATCGACGCGCTCCAGCAGGCCGATGGCCTTTACGAGACCATCTCCGCCGGCATCACCGACGCGAAGCAGGCGACCGACCTGCTCGGGGTCGCGAACGAGTTCGCGGTGGGCGGCACCACGGGGCTCGCCGGCTCGGTCGACGTCCTCACGAGCGCGGTCAACACGTACGCCGACACGGGGCTTACGGCGCGGCAGGCGTCGGACCTCATGTTCACCGCGATCGCCGCCGGCAAGACGACCGCCGAGCAACTCTCGCAGAGCCTTGGCGAGGTGGCTCCGACCGCGCACGCCGCAGGTGTCTCGTTCGCCGAGCTCCAGGCGACGATCGCGGCGCTGACGGTCCAGGGCATCAAGACGCCGCAGGCCGTGACCGGCCTTAACGCGATGCTCTCCAACATGATGAAGCCGGCGTCCGACGCCACGGCGGAGGCGAAGCGGCTCGGCATCCAGTTCGATGCGATGGCCCTGAAGTCGATGGGCCTGAAGGGCATCCTCGGGCAGCTCTCCGGCAACACGAAGGTGAACGAGGAGACGTTCACCAAGCTCTTCGGGAGCATCGACGGCGTGAAGGCGGCCCTTGCGCTCACGGCCGGCGACGGCGCCAAGTTCAACGAGGTGCTGAAGCAGATGGAGGGGTCCTCGGGCGCCACGAAGAAGGCGTTCGAGATCATGGCAGACCAGACCCAGTTTCAGGAGAACCGCTTCGCAGCGCTCCGGAAAAACTCACTGATCCTCATCGGCGATGCTCTGGAGCCGCTCAAGAAGAGCGTGCTCAAGACGGTCAACACGATCCTGGAGGGCTTCGGAAAGATCCCCGCGCCGATCCGCAACCTGCTGGTGCAGGGCTTCGCGCTCGTGAGCGTCGTGCTCGCGGTGGTCGGCGGCGCGCTCGCGCTGAAGGGCGCGCTCACCGCAGCGTCCGCTGGGCTCTCCGCGATGGGCCTCTCGGGGGGCGCAGTGCTCACCTCCCTCGGGCCTGTGGTGGGCGTGGTGGGCCTGCTGGCGCTCGCCGCCTACGGGCTGAAGAAGGCGTACGACGAGAACATCGGCGGGTTCGCCGACACCGTGAACCAGGCCGTCGCGGACGTGAAGCTCGCCTTCGATGCGCTCGGGCAGCTCTTCACGAGCGGCGAGTTCTCCGGCGACACGATGCTGGCGCTCGGGAAGAACTCCGGCGTCAAGGAGTTCGCGATCGAGGTCTTCGTCCTCGGCAGCCGCTTGAAGGCGTTCTTCGGCGCCATAGGCGACGGCTTCACCGACTCGCTCGACGCGGTGCAACCCGCGCTCGACATGTTGGTACAGTCGTTCGCGCCCGTCGGGAAGGTGATCGGGTCGCTCTTCGCCAGCGAGGGCGCGGACGCCAACGCCTCCTCGTTCACGAAGTGGGCGCTCGCTGGGGAGCGCGTGGGCGGTGTTCTCGCGACGATCGCCGGGGTCGCGCTCACGATCGGCTCGTACATCGGGCAACTCGTGTCGGGTGCGACGGTGGGCCTCTCGAAGATGGGCTCGACGTTCTCTGGGCTCGGGACGGCGTTCAAGGAGATCTACGACGCGATCGTCGAGGTGGTCGACGCGCTTGGTGGTGCGGGCGAGTCGGGCCTGAGCTTGTCCGAGATCTTCTACGCGCTCGGCCGCGGCATCGCGGGCGTGTTCGGCGCGATCGTCGGCGTCGTGAGCGGCGTCGTCTCCGGCATCGCCGGCGTCCTGCGCGGCCTCGCGGCGATCGTCGGCGGCGTCGTGGACATCATCGCCGGCATCTTCTCGGGGGACTGGGACCGTGTGTGGCTCGGCGCGAAGAAGGTCGTGTTCGGCCTCGTCCAGGCAGTGATCGCGGCCCTTGGTGGCACCGTGGAGGCGATCGCGGGAGCGATCGACGCCATCGCGAGCGCGATCGGCCGGAAGACGAACCTGACCGCCAGCGTGAAGGGATTCCACACCCAGCTCGAGAAGGACACCCGGGACTTCTTCGGGGTGGGGCCGACGGGCGCGAGCCCGGCCCCTCCCACGGCCGCAGGAGCGGGCGCGGCGGCAGGCGCCAACGCCGCTGCCGCCGCTGCCGCCGTGGCCCAGACGGAGCGGCTCACCGCAGCGCCGCAGGCCTTCGCGACGATGGCGTCGACCCAGGCTGTCCGAGACATGAAGCCGCCGGTCGTGAGCACCCAGGTCGTGGTGCAGATCGACGGCGAGAACATCCCGGCGGTCAGCACCGTGCGCACGCAGGTCGGCAATGGCGTCCCCGTGGCGCCGGCGGGGGTGTGAGATGGGCCGCGCCTTCGACGTCACGATCGGCAACCTCCAGACGCGGCAGTACATCGTCGCGCAGTACACCCCGCAGAAGGTCAGCGAGGAGCTGGCGAGCGAGTTCGAGCGCCTGAAGGTGATGGGCCTGTCGCACCAGCCGCTTCAGTACAGCGGCACGAACAATCACAAGATCAGCATGGCGTTCGAGTTCCACGGAGCCCCGTCGATCGGGCAGACGGCGATGGACCAGCGGTGCTTCTTGCTCGCCAATCAGTACCCGTCGCGGAGCGCGCGCAACGTGAAGAGCGGTGGCCCCTCCGGCATCGTCTTCGACTGGCCCAACCTCTTCTCGCTCGTGTGCGTGCAGCTCAGCGTGAAGATCGACCACGAGCTGTTCCTGCCGAACGGGCAGCCGCAGAAGTTCACCGCGCAGATCTCCTTCGAGGAGCTTCGGGACGTGCGCCTCTACGCCGAGGACGTGGCCCGTCTCGGCACGGTGCGGAGGTAGGCCATGCCGAGCGCGTACAGCCGCGATCGCTACTGCGTCGGGATCACGGACGAGGAGAGCAACCTCTACCTCACCGACCCCGAGCCGTTCCGCTACCAGGACCGCCCCGACAACCTCGTCCATGTCGTCGTGGAGGGGGAGACCTGGGAGTCGATCGCGTTCAACGAGTACGGCCGTGAGGACCTGTGGTGGGTGCTCCCCGACTACCAGCCGGAGCCCGTCCACGATCCCACCGTCGCGCTCGTCGGCGGCTCCACGCTCATCCTCCCGAGCTCGCGCGTCGTGTTCGAGGAGGTCATCTCCGAGGAGCGCCGGGAGGCGCACCTCGCGTGAGCGGCGAGAGTCTGTACCCGGTCTTCTTCGTGCGCCTGAAGCGCGAGGGGCAGCCGCACTCGCTGCGCATCGTGGAGGATGCGTCCGTCCCGGCCGAGGGCGAGGACGTCATCCGGGCGAAGGTGAAGAGCTTGTCGTTCGAGGACAAGGACGAGGGCGCCGACGTGCTCAAGCTCGCGGTCGACAACTTCGACCTCTCGTGGAGCGACAACCCGTGGTGCAAGCCGGGCGACCTCCTGAAGGTGAAGTTCGGCTTCCCAGGCAACATGAGCGGGCAGATCGAGGGGGTGATCACCAAGCTCAAGCTCGCGGGCTCGGTGCTCAACATCGAGGCGAACGGCAAGGAGTACCTGCTCAACAAGACGGTGCGGCCGCGCACCTGGGACAACGTGAAGCGCTCGGACGTCGTGCGCGCGATCGCAGCGGAGTACGGCTACAGCACGAACGCCGAGATCGTGGACACCGAGGTGGTGTTCCGACGGATCGTGCAGGCGAAGCTCACCGACCACCAGATGATCGTGGAGCTGGCGAAGCGCGAGGGCTTCGTCTTCTACATCGACGCCGACGGCTTCTACTTCGGACCGCGCAAGCTCTCCGAGGCGCCGATCCGCGAGCTGACCTACTACGTGGATCCGGACGGGATCAGCCGCGGCGACCTGCTCGTGTACCCCACGATCGAGAACGACCTGTTCGCGCGCCCGGGGGCCGTCACCGCGAAGGGGCGCGACCCCGACAAGAAGAAGGACTTCAAGGCCACCGCGGACAACAACAACACGCCGGGGCGCAAGACCGTCGCGAGCACGGTCGAGGTCGTCGACCCGCGGACCGGGAAAACGACGAAGCAGACCCGCACCGCGACCGACACGACGGTGGCCACCACGGCGAAAACAGCGGCGGACGCGAAGCGTCAGGTGGCCGGGATCTACGCGACATCGCAACTCGGGGCCGTGAAGCTCAACGGCGCGGTGCGACCGGACCCGAACCTGCGCGCGAAGAAGATCGTGAGGCTCTCGGGGATCGGCGCCCTCTTCGTCGGCAACTACTACATCGTGAGCGTCACCCACTCGCTCAGCGAGACGAGCTACGCCTGCACCATCAAGACGCGGCGGGAGTCGAAGAACACGGCGGGGGTGAACACGCCGGCCGCATCGAAGGGCGCCGCCAACAACAAGCCGGCCCCGCAGGGCTCGAAGGCATCCGGCGACAAGCTTGAGCCGCGGGAAGTCGTCGACCCGAAGACGGGCAAAACGCACACGGAGTACCGATGAGCGCTCTCGAAGACTTCCAGCAAGGGCGCGCCCGCCACTACGGCGCGATGCGCGGCACCGTCACCGATGCGGCCGATCCGGAGGGCCGGCACCGCGTCCGGGTGTACGTCCACGCGCTCGACGTCGAGACCGACTGGGCCTACCCGCTCACGCTCGGCGGGGGCTCGAAGGATCGCGGCCTGCACCTCGCCCCCGACAAGGGGGCCGACGTGGTCGTGTGGTTCGAGCAGGGCGATGCCGTGGACGGCGTGTGCTTCTACCTCGCCGGGTGGTGGGGCGACGCGAGCACCGAGGAGACGCCCAAGCCGATCGCGGAAGCAGACGCCCCCGAGAAGGTCCACGTGCTCCAGGTGGGCCTCGTGAACATCGTGGTCGACGAGCGGCCAGGGCAGCGCTCCGTACGCATCTCCGACGAGCAGGACCCGCCCACGTCGATCGAGTGGGACCTGGAGAAGCGCGGCATCGCGATCGACGCGGTCTCCGCGGTCGTGGTGCGCGCGAAGGGCGGCATCCATCTGGAGGCGCCGAACATCACCTTCAACGGCCGCCGCCTGAAGTCTGGGAAGGAGCAGGTCTGATGAAGATCCCCGCGCTCGACGCGTTCTGCGTGCGGCCGGCCCCGGCTGCCTCGGACCGCTGCATCACCTTCCCGGGCGGCATCCGGCTGTGCATCCCGGACCCGCGGCTCGGTCACCCGCTGTCGCAGGTCGAGGGGCTCCTGAAGCTCCTCTCGGCGGCGCTGATGCCGCTCCAGCCCTTCTTCGACGTACTGAACGTCATCAAGGCGATCAAGGCGTGCATCGAGGCGGCGCCGGGCCTGCTCACCGACCCGTCGAAGCTGATCGACGCGATCGTGGACCTTCTGAAGGCGTTCTCGAAGCTCGTCGCGCTTTTCCCGCAGGTGAGCGTCCCGAAGCTCGTGAAGGACATCCTGAGCGTGGTGGCGTTCTTCCTGCGCGCGCTTGCCGAGGAGCTTCAGGCGTTCGTGGCGCAGGCGGCGCGGATCGCCGAGGCCGCGGCGCTCGCCGAGAGCACGGGCCTGCCGGACCTCCTCTCCGAGGTGTCGTGCGCGCAGGACAGCTTCGACATCGAGATGGCGAACCTGAATGCTGCGCTCGGGCCGATCGCGCAGCTCCTCGACGTCGTGAACCTCCTCCTGGAGCTCGCGGGCCTGGACCCGATCACCGTCGACCTGTCGGGCAGCGAGGACCCCGCGCAGGCGATCCAGTTGCTTCTCACCATCGCCACCGCACTCGACGACGCTGCGAGCGCCATCCCCCTGTGAGGTGTGACCCGTGAGCTTCACCACCACGACCAGTGCGCAGACGGGGCTTGCGGGCTCGATGCTCGCCCTGAAGGCTGCGCTCAAGGCGTCGGCCTACACCGTGACCCGCAGCTCGGATGGGATCTCGTTCTCCTCCAGCGGGGACATCATCACGACCGCAGGCACCGGGGCGGGCGGCATCAACAACTCCGGGGCCTGGTTCGTGGTGGCGGTCGCGGCGGGGAGCCCCGACACGCAGCAGTACCTGTTCTACCGGGGTGGCTCCGGGGAGTGGGCGATCTGGCAGTCAGCGAGCGCCGGGTTCACCGGGGGCTCGCCCACCGGGCTCCCGACCGCTGCGGATGGGGTGGAGACGCTTCAGTCCGGGGTCGCCTTCATTTTCCCGGACGCGGTCTGGTACCCACCTCCGGTGAGCTTCACCCTGACGATCGGGGTGGAGGACGCCTCTCCGTGGCGCTGGTATGTCCAGACGGACACCCCAAACATGGGTACGGCGGCGGTTGGTGCCCCAGGGGCCCCTTTGGTGCTGGCGACAGGGACCCAGTTCGGCACGGTCGTATCCTGGTTCCCCGACGACGGCGCTGCCGCGACCGCCATCATCGCGATGATGACCTTCCTCGGCACCGGCGGGGGCGGCGGGGGCGGGGGCGACACCACGCCCCCTGCGATCGACGACTTCTCGCCGTCGGACGGGTCCTCGATCGCGCGCGCCGACTCCGTCTCGGTGAAGGTCACGGACGACACGGCGCTCGGCCTGGTGACCCTCTCCGTGGCGCTCGCCGACGGCACGGTGGTCGCCGCCTACGACGGCAGCAACTTCCTCGGGCCCTTCGCTGCTGGGTCGAACCTCACCGGGGACACGTACACCCTTGAGTACGACGCGCCGGGGTGGCCGTCCTCCGCCATCGACCTGCTCGTCACCGCCATCGACACCGCCGGAAACGTCGCGACCTCGACCGTTGGGTACACGATCAGCGATGCCCCCGCCGCGCCCACCGTCGGCCCCTTCTCGCCGACGGACGGGGGCAACACGACGCGCACGGGCACCGTCACGATCGACGTCACCGACGACGAGGGCCGCACCGCGATCGCGCTCGTGACCATCTCGGCGACCCTCTCGGACGGGACCGTGGTCACCATCTACAACGGGGCAGCTTTCGTGGGGGCGCTCGCCACGGGGAGCGCACGCTCGAACATCACGGACGGCTACCGCTACTCGATCGTCCACGACTCGCCCGGATGGGAGTCGAGCACCCTCGCGTACCGCGTCACCGCGGTGGACAGCGGCGGGCTCACCACGACGCACACCACCTACAACCTCAACATCACCGACGCGCCGGCGGCGCCGACGATCAGCAGCTTCTCGCCCTCCGCGGGCAGCATCGCGCGAGCCGACAACGTGGACTTCACGGTCACGTCGTCGGACGGCTTCTCGAAGATCGTGGTGTGGGCCGTCCTCGGCGACGGGTCCTCCGTCGTCGTGTACACCGGGAGCGCCTTCGGGGCGCAGGTGGATGGCGCGTCGACCGTGAGCGGCACCACCACTCGGAGCTTCTCGATCACCTACGACGGGGACGGCTGGACCGACGACTACACCCTGCACGTGAGCGCCACGAGCGCGCTCGGCCTCACCGCCACCGCGTCCTCGGCCTACACCCTCACGGACGCGCCGGAGCCGGTGGTGCCGGACGCGACAGCGCCCACGGTCGCGCTGGTCTCCCCGACCGACGGGGCGGAGATCGCGCGCACGGCCCCGGTCGTCGTGGACGTCACGGACGAGGGCGGGCTCGCCACGGTGTTCCTCTGGGCCTCGTACCCGGACGGCGAGGAGGAGGTGGTGTACCGGGACGGCACCTTCGCGAACCGATTCCGGACGAGCACCCGGTCGGGCATCACCAACGGGGGTCGCTACACTCTGCGGCGATCCGGAGGCTGGCGCGCCGCCCCCACCATCCACGTCGGCCCCGTCGACACCTCCGGGAACACCCCATGAGCGCCCCGTCCTTCAGCTTCACGCTCACGCCCGATCCGACGCCGCCCACGACCACAGCCTCGGGCGCGACCGTGCCTGCGCCTGGCACGGTGGTCCGGCCGCCGGTGAAGCGCGGCCTGCTCCGCCCCTTCCGGCTCGACGGAAAGGGGGGCTTCGCCCGGGTCTCCGGCGACGTGCTCCTCCTCCAGAAACTGGAGAACCTCCTGCTCATGGAGGGGCTGCCGTGGGACCACGCCCGTACCGCGCACATCGAGAGCCTGCGCCACATGAACGCGCCCACCGCGGTCGTGTTCGGGCGGGCCTACATCGTGGACGCCGTGTCGCGCTTCCTCCCGGAGCTACGCGTGGACGACGTCCGGGCCGAGGACGATCGGAACGGCACCGTGCGCCTCGTCGTACAGGTCTCGAAAGCGCGCGACCCCAACCTGCCCCTCACCGCGTCCCGCGTCCTCAGGTGACCCCATGGCCGATCAGACCGCCCTCGACTTCGTGAGCCTCCGCGACCGCATGATCGAGTCCGGGAAGAGCCGCTTCCCCGACATCGACTGGGACAGCCCGCTCGTGGTGGAGCGGTGGATGATCGAGCAGTTCGCCTTCGTCGGCGAGCGGATCGGCTTCTACAACACCAACAACGCCCGCGAGAGCCGCTGGGGCACCGCGGCGCAGCGCCGGTCGCAGATCGCGCTCGCGAAGCTCATCGCGGAGCCACTCATCGGCGCGCGCGCCGCTCGGGCGGAGGTGACCTTCTCCATCACCGGCACGACTGCTGGCGACGTCATCTTCCCCGCCGGCACGACGATGCCCCGCACCGAGGAGGTGACGGACCCGATCCGCTTCCAGCTCCTCGCCGACGTCACGATCCCCGCCGGTCAGACCAGCGCGAGCGGCACCGTCGAGCACAGCGAGCCGCATGACGACGGCTTCACGAGCACCGATCGTCCGAACCAGGAGTTCATCCTCAGCCAAACGCCGTACCTCGAGGACCGGAGCGAGGACGACGTGTCCACGGTCGTGACCGCCGCGAACGGCACGTACACCCGCGTCGACACGTTCCTCGACTCCACGGCGAGCGATCGGCACTTCACGGTCACCGTCGACAACCTCGATCGGGCGACCCTGCGCTTCGGCAACGGGACATCCGGCGCCATCCCGGCGGGCGACATCACGGTCACCTACCGGACGGGCGGCGGCGCCGCAGGCAACGTCCCCGCCGGCGCCATCAAGGTGCTGGAGGGGCAGTGGACCGACTCCCTCGGCAACCCCGTCGTCGTCACCGTCACCAACGCCGCCGCGGCGGAGGGCGGCGACGACCGGGAGAGCGTCGCCCAGGCCCGCGAGCGCATCCCACGCGCCGCCCGCACCCGCGAGGTCGCGGTCGCGCGCGAGGACTACGAGGACGCGGCGCTGGAGGTGGCAGGGGTCGCGCGGGCGCTCGCGCTCACCTACGCCGAGGACACCACCGTCGACCAGAACACGGTGATCATCTATCCGGTGCCGACCGCCGGGGGCGTGCCGAACGACACGCTGAAGACGCTGGTGCGGGCGCAGTTCCTCCAGGTGAGCGGCTACCCGGCCCCGCCCTATCGGGCCTTCCAGAACCTGGACCTCCGCGTTCAGACGCCGCTCTACACGACGATCAACGTGCGCACGAAGGTGTACTTCCGAGCCGGCGTCACCGGCTCCGTCGGCAAGGCGCGCATCACCGCCGCGCTCACGGACTACTTCTCGCCGACGATCACCGCGGCCCGCCTCATCGAGCTGGCCCCGCTCGTCGCGCGCGCCCGCGGCGTCACCTCGGCCGACGGAACGGCGGTGCTCAACAACCCGCTCGTGAACTTCGGGTACTACCTCCAGGACGTCGACGGCGAGCCGATCGGCAGCTACCCGCTCGACGACATCCGGAACCTCATCCACGACGTCCCGGGCGTCGCTCGCGTCGCCGGCGACAGCGAGGGCCTCCTCCTGAACGACGTGGCGCAGGACGTGGCGCTGGAGGCGTGGGGGTTCCCGGTGCTCGGGACGGTCACGGTGGTGGACGCGAAGACGGGGCTGGTGCTGTAGAGCGTCAGCTATACAACCACGGGTCCCCGGATGTTTTGACGGTGAACACGCCGTCTTCCCGCGCGAGCCACCTGTGCTTCACGAGCTTCTCAATCCACAGGTGCGCGTGCGGGTCTCCCGACAAGTCTCGAACATCCTCCGGTGATTGGTGCGAGCGCCCATGGTCGTCTGTGTGCGCAGCAATCGTCACCAGAGCCATGCGCGCTTGCGGCGGAAGGTCGCAGCCATTCCTGAAGACCAGGAAGAGCGACCGAACCAAACGACGCGACGCGGTCATCGGCGGGGGCTCGTCGCCATTCTGGCGCTGGGGTCGTGGTCGTTGTGGTAGCGGCAGTAATCGTCGCGGCCCCAGATGAACGACTCATGATCTGGAGTTGGGTTGCCGTGCGTGCCCGCCGCGACGTCGAACCACCACGGCGTGTATCCGCAGGGGTTGCCCTTGGAGTTCTTGGCAGGGCACGCGGGCTTCGACCTCATCCACTCATCGACGCGAAGGATGTGCTCCCATCGAGGTCGACACGCCGTGGGCGTACGACAGATCACCTCGACGTGCGCCTTCTGTCCCCACTGGTTGCGTACCCAGCACGGGCGCTGCGGGTCGTGGTGGTACCCAATGCTACAGTCAATGACTGGTGGCTCGAATGGGTAAACGAATCCGTCCGCTACCAGGCTGTGAATGGACGCCGCGGGCATCGCGGCGAGCACCGCCCGAATAACCTCGGCCGGGGTCGCGTCGGGCTTCTGCCCGGCTGTTTCGATGGCCACACAGAGCGACCGGATCGTCTCGTCGTCCAACGGCATGGGCAACCCATGATGCTGTCGGTGGGGTGGATGGCAAGGGGGGGGTGCCACAACTAGGCCCCCCCTCTCCACCGACTACCGCTGAACCACGAGGCGTCTCACCACGCCGTCCGCGGATTCCTCCAGAAGTAGGCCGGATCCCCCAGCAGCGTGGCCTCCCCCGTGTCGGTCGCGGTGATCTGCGACCCGCCGGAGGTGGCCGACAGCGTGACGCTCACCCCCGCCGAGACCGTCTTCACGTAGTAGGTGATGCCCTTCTGGAAGGGCGCCGGCAGCGTCCCGGCCGCGTCGAGCTGCACGGGGTCGTTGAGGCTGAAGGCGTGGCCGGCGGCGGCGATGGTGGCCGAGCTCGCGGTCGTCTGGACGTCCACGTCGCTGCGACACCCGCCGAAGGTCTCTGCTGTTCCGGTCGTCGCAGCCCCGAGCTGGAGGGTGCCGGTGGAGGTGTCACCGCCCTGGAACTCGGTGCGGTAGTCGGACTGGGAGGCGATCCACGCCGCGAAGGTCTCGACCGAGCCGGCCGACTTGTCGCCGACTTCGAACCCGCTGAACCGGTAGTGGTTCTGCTGGCTCACCCACTCATCGAAGGTCTCCGCGTCGCCGGGGGTGGTGTCGGCGGAGGTGAAGGCGGCGCGGTACTCCTCCTGACCGCTCACCCAGGTCGCGAAGGTCTCCGCCGCGCCGGGCGTCGTGTCTCCCGCCTCGAAGCCGGTAAGACGGTACTCGTCCTGTCCGGAGACCCACCCCTCGAACCCCTCCCAGCCGAGCAGCACCCCGGTGCCGTCGTCGATGTCGCCGACTACCGTGGCGTCCCCGGTGATGGTGGCGGTCCAGTCGTCCGCGCTGCCCTGCGTGATGCCGGCGGTCTCGAAGCTGGGATTGCTGATGGCCACGCGCGGAGGATAGCGCGCGCAGCGGGGGGAGGCGCGTCAGAGGGTGGAGCGATCAGGTGTCCGAGCCGGTCGGCGTTCCCTCGTTGGGGACGCACTCCCACGACCCGCACGTGTCGGGCTCCTGCCCCCCGCACGGGATCCACTTCAGGTTCTCGTCGGGGTCGCAGTCGGGCACAGCAGGACCGCAGCCGAGGATGGGGGCCGCGACGAGCGCGAGCATGACGAGCTTCTTCACGATGAGCCTCCGGGGGCGTTGACGGACGGGATGGGCGTGGGGGCCGGCGGCGCCGACGAGGGCGCCTCCGACGGAGAAGGGGCGGGAGAGGCAGCGGGCGCGGCGGACGAGGCCGCGGGCGCGGTGCGCGTGGCGAGGTCGAGCAAGGCCTTGGCGAGCGCGGCGTTGGCGGAGGTGTTGGCAGCCATCTGCTCGAGGAGCTTCTCGGTCAGAATGGGGTTGGTGGCCGCGGCCTGCGGGGCGACCGCCTCGACCTTCTGCTGCTGCGCGGCAGCGTCCCGGGCGAGCGCCTCCAGCACCGCCTCGGGGGTGCAGGGCGTCTCGTTCGCCGCAGCGACCCCGCAGGCCACCCCGTTCGCGATCGCGTTGACGGTGCGGGCCTGCTGCGCCGACAGGCAGCCGACGAGCGGGAGGACGAAGAGGAGCACGGCGAGAAGGGCGGTCAGTCGTTGCACGAGGTCTCCTTGCGGGGGCAGCAGCGTCGCGAGCCTGGCCAACCTGTGCCATCATGGGCCCAATGGCAAGCAGCGACTGGCAGGAGATCGCCGACGAGCTGTCGTCCTCATCGGCCCCGCGAGGCCCCGTCACCTCGGCGGTGGTCACGCCCCCGAACGGCGGCGGCAGCTTCACCTTCGGCGTCCACACCGCGGACAACTCCCCCGGCGTCGTGGCTTTCTACTCGACGCTGGCGGACTTCGCTCCCGCCGCGAAGGGCGGCACGATCAGCGGGTGCATCCAGAAGGGCACGAGCGGCGGGGGCGACAAGTTCTCGCCCTTCCTGTTCATCTGCCTGGGCGGCACCGACTCGACCGACCTCGCCTACATGCTCGGGCTCGACATGAGCAGCGCGCCGCGGCTCGTGCTCCGGAAGGGCCAGCTCACGAGCGGGATCCCCGCCGTCGCTCCCGGCTCCCAGGGCGTCCTCCGCCGGAGCGCCTCCACCTTCGCGATCGCCGAGTGGTTGCACGTGCGCCTCGACGCGATCAAGCAGCCGACCGGGGACATCCTCCTACGGGTGTTCAAAAACGACCTCACCGCCAACAGCGTGTCGTCCCCGGTGTGGGCGGCGGTCTCGGGCCTCAGCGACTTCACGGACGACTCCCTCGGCGTGAACTCCTCCGCCGTCGGGATCACCGGCGCCGACGCCGCCCCCCTCACGAGCGGCCGGATGGGGTTCGGGATGTACGCCTCCGACGTGAACCGGAACAGCTACTTCGACCACGTGAAGCCCGAGCGGCAGACGCTGCCCTGAGGGAGACGCCCGCGTGCCCTCCCCCTTCGAGGTAGCCCTCGGCCTGTACCAGGGCCGCATCCGGCCCACGAACTGGACCCCGGAGCAGGGCGACTACGTCTACCAGCTCGGGCACGACCTGCCCCGGCAGACGTTCCGGATCTCGTTCGGCTCGGACAGCCACGAGGTCACGCAGACCGCCGACGTCACGAACGGCAAGCTCATCCGCTTCGTCATCCACGAGCGCGGCCCCGAGAGCATCCCCGACGGGCAGGGCTGGAACCTCGAGACGCTGCTCGACGGCTCGGTGATCGTCACGGTGCCGCTCGTCGCGGGGCGCACCCGCACCCGACACGACCTCGCGCTCGACGTCTCAGGCCTCACCGGCGACCACGACATCGCCGTGGCGCTCCGCGCCGCGGGCTCCGACATCGCCGAGGCCGAGCTTCCCGGCGTCTACGTGGACGCCTGGACGCTCTCCACGGAGGAGTCGACCCGGCCCACGGTCTTCAACCGCGACCCCGAGCCGGGCGACACGCAGGTCCCCGACGACGCCTCCATCAACTTCGACATCGTCGATCTGGAAGGGGTCGATGTCGCCAAGTTGTACGTCTACGTGGATGGCGTCCTCGCCATCAACAACGGCGTCCTCCAGTCCCCGTGGAGCGGCAGCGGTAGCAGCATCGTCCCGCTCTCCTACGGGTTCCGGGTCGGGCTCGTACCGGACGCGACCTGGGAGAGCCAGAGCGTCCACACCGTCCGTGTCCTGGCGGAGACCACGGACAACGCCCACCTGGACGAGCAGTGGTCGTTCACGATCGAGGACCTGACGCCGCCCATCCTCCTCTCGGCGTTCGCCCCCACCGAGACCACAGTCCGCCTCACCTTCGACGAGGCGCTCGGCGACGGCGCGACGACGGCAGCGAGCTACACCCTGGAGCTCGTGGCGGGCGCGCCGGCGGTGGTGCCCGAGGTCGTCTCGGCCGTGACCGAGGGACCGGGCGTCATCCTGCTCACGCTCGACAAGCCGCAGACCGCGCTCGCGACCTACTCGGTCACGGTCGAGGACGTCGAGGACGCGTGGGGCAACGCCATCGCGCCCCCGGACAACGTCGCCCAGTGGGCCGGCTACGAGTGCCCCAAGCCCGCTGGCCGGAAGCTGGACCTCTATGCGATGTGGCCGCGCGCCTACCGCGAGGGAGACACTGGCGATCTGCGCGGATTCATCGCGATCTTCCAGGACGTGGTCGACCTCCTCCTCTGCGTGCTCGACCGCTACGTGGCCGACGTCCTCGACCCGGACACGGCGCTGGAGGAGCACGTCGATCGGATGCTCCAGGACCTCGGCAACCCGTTCCACCTGCCGCTCGCGCTCGACGACAAGCGCCGACTGATCCGGGTGCTGGTGCCGCTGCTCCGGCGCAAGGGCACCGAGGAGGGCATCGAGGACGCGATTCGCACGCTGCTCGGTCTGGAGGTCGATGTCGTCCCCGTCGTCGACATGATGGGCCTCCCCGGCCTCGGGGAGGGGACCCTCAGCGACACCCTCGCGCTTTCCACCGGCGCGCTCGGGTCGCGCCTCGCTTTCGACATCGAGGTCCCCACCGTGCTCACCGCCGAGCAGACGACGCTCGTCACCCGGATCGCCAACATCATGCGGCGGGGGGTCTGCCACCTGCGGAGCATCATCGAGCCGGCAGGGGACCCGCCCGCGGAGCTTCTGGGCCTCGGCGAGGGCAAGCTCAGCGACACGCTCATCCTCGGCGGCGGCTGATCCGCCAGGCATCGTGCCGTTGCCACCCCGGCCAGGCCCCGGATACCGTGGGGGTCATGTGGCGGCGGAACCGTTGGATCTTCGTGGGTGGGGCGGTGGCGTTCGTAGTCCTGTACCTGATCCTGCGCATGGCGCCGCGGGCGCCGGACGATCCGCCGCCGACCTCGAAGCCCACCGAGACCACGGCCACCAGCGCATCCTCGCCGCCGCGCTCGTTCTCGGCGCCGGCGCCGACGCCGACGGCGTCTCCCCGCCGCGCCCCCTCGGACGACCCCCTCGTCTGGCGCACGAAGGAAGGCTTCGTCGGGGCGACCTCGAGGGCCAAGCTCGACCAGGCGATGGCGCTCGTCGCGTCCGGAGACAGACAGGCCTTCGAGCAGCTCCTTGCGAGCGAGCCGGCCAACGTCTTCCTCCTCGCCCCGGGGACCGAGGTCTACGTCTCCGACCTGGACGGGATCGTCGGCGGCATCGTGAAGATCCGCAAGAAGGGCACCACGGCCGAGATCTGGACCCTCCGCGCGGCGATCGAGCAGTAGCCCAGCTCTCCGCGGGGGTGGCAACTTGCGGCACACGTTGGCCCGTCTCACCCTCGCGGCATGCGTTCTGCCGCCTTCGTGCTCTCCATCCTGACGCTCGCCAACCTCCTCGCCTGTGCCGCCTGCTCCTCCGTCGTCGAAACCGTGCCGCACGGCACCATCCTCTGCGAGGCCGACGACGAGTGCGACGACGAGAGCGACTGCACGACCGACACCTGCGAGGCGGGGAGGTGCGCCTTCACGTGGGTCGAGGACGGGGAGACCTGCGCCGACGAGGAGGGCAGCGTGGGCGAGTGTTCGGCCGGCGTGTGCCAGTAAGCGCCAACCTGAACGCCCGCGCGCCCTTGTGCCACGGGCCTGGGCGACTCAGGTATCCTGGCCACGATGAAGACGGTGGTGGCCTTGGTGGTGGCGGTGTGCGGGATTTTGTCTGCGGGGTGCGGGGGCCGCGTGGGCGTGGACCAGCCATGGTCACGACCTGCGCCGATCGTCCCCGGGCCCGGCGCGGGCGGATCCGGAGGGTCCGGCGGGGACACGGGCGGCGGCGCCGGCGAGGGAGGTGCGGGCGGGGCGGGGGAGGAGTGCCCGGAGGGGTGCGACGACGGCAACGACTGCACCGCGGACGTGTGCGTGGGCGGCGTGTGCCAGTACCTCGGGGCGAGCGCCCCCGACGAGTGCGCGACCGCGCAGCAGAACACCGGGGTCTGCGCCTGGAGCTCGTGCATCCTCACCGACTGCGGCCAGTCGGATCACACGGACTGGGAGCCTTGCTTCTTCGAGGGCGGCGTGGGGGTGTGCTCCGACGGCGAGTGCATCGCCCCCTGCGAAGTGGACGCCGACTGCGAGGACGGGAACGTCTGCACGGTCGACTACTGCATGGGCAACGGAGCGTGCTGGCACGCCGAGGACACCCTCCACCTCGCGTGCGGCGAGGGCGCCGACGCGGGGCACTGCTGGGAGGGCGCGTGCTGCGCCGGGTGCTTCGACCTGCTGACGGGGGAGTGCGGGGCGGCGTGCCCCGAGGGGAAGACGTGCTCCGCGAACGGAGCGTGCCTGTAGCTTACTCCGCCAGGCTGCCGCCGCCGGCGGTGGCCGTCATGCCGCTCGAGGTGAGGTGCCTCCAGCGCGTGCCGTCCCACACGAAGATGGCGCCGGCGAGGGCATCGACCGACGCATCCCAGTAGGCGAAGTAGTCCGTGGGCGGGGAGCCGCCGATGTTGGCCGTGGTCGTCAGCCACACCCGGCGACCGCTGCCGGTGCCGCCGTAGAACTTGAAGAACAGGACGGGATTGCCGGCGGCGGGGGCCGGCATCTCGAGGTTGAAGTTCGCGCTGTTCGAGCCGGGGCACTGGCAGATCACGATGCCCACGTCGTTCGTGATCTGGGTGTTCGCCGCGATGACGCCGACGGCCTGGACGCCCAGGTTGGCACGCGGCTGCCGCACCTCGCCCGTGAAGGTCGCGCCCGCGAGCGCGGCCTTCTCGGTGTCGAGCTCGGCGATCGCGGTGTGGACGGTGGTGGAGGAGATGCCCCCGGTCGGGGTGAACGCCGCGAGAGCCCGCAGGTTCACCGCGGCGAGGAGCGCGGCGATCATGCTCTGCGCGGTGCCGGCCGACAGGCTGGTGGGGCTCCCGCTGACGGCGGCGCCGCCGATCTTGACCAGGCCGACCGAGGACGCGAGCGTGCTGATGATGCCGGCGACGACGGTGCGGAGAGGCCCCGCCGAGAAGCTCGAGCTGCTGTCCGCCCAGTTGGCAGTCGCGTCCATGCCGATGCGGGCGGCACCGACGCCGTTGGCCCCGCCGATGCCGCCCAGCCGGGAGATGAGCCAGTCGAGCGCCAGCCCCACCGCACCATTCGAGGGCGCGGTCCCGTCCGCGAACGCCGCCGGGTTGCTGTCGGCGCCATTGCCGCGCGTCCACGTCACGCCCCCGGCCGGGACGCTCAGGGTGCCGTCCAGGATGTCGTTCACCCAGGAGAGCAGCAGCGTCGCCGCGGCCTTGGCCGTTCCGACACGGATCTCCTGCGGATCCGCGTTCGACGGGGAGAGCTTCCAGGCATCCTGCCGCCGGTCGTCCAGCTCGATATCGGCGTCCTCGACCTGGGTCATGCCGTGCGCCAGCAGCACGTCGGCGAGCAGGATCTCGGACCCCTGGAGCGCGGGCGGGGTGGCGGTGCCAGCGCTCGCGGAGGACCCCGCCCTGACGCGGATCTCGAAGTTCTCCAGCTCGTCCTGGTAGTAGCTGACGGAGTTGTCGTCCTGCCTGGCGTTCTGGTTGAGCCGCTTGAACTTCAGGAACACCGACGCGTACTTCTCCTGCCCGCTGTTCGGCAGGGAGATGGCGTTGCCCTGGTAGTCGGTGAGGATGTCGACGGACTGCGTGCTCGCGATCTCGATGCGCTGCCCCGTCTGGTCCTGTGCGACGCCGGTGGCGACGCGCACCGTCATGTTCGGGGAAGCCGCCTCGGTCACGGAGAGGCCCGAGATCACACCGTAGGGGTGTAGGTCGAGCTGCCGCTCGTTCGCTGATGCCTCCACGCGGTCGAACGCGAGGTTGAGCTTGTCGTCGTTGGTGCCGGGAGAGCTGACGTCGGCCGTCAGCACTTCCTTGAAGGAGAATCGCGATCGGTCCACGTGGCCCATTCTGGCACACGTTGCCCACGCGTGACACCTTGCGGCCGGTGGACATGACGCAACGGATTCTGGACCTCGCCCGACAGCACGCGTGGTGGGCGCTCGCGGCGCTCCTGATCGGCCTGCTCGCGATGGCCGCGAAAAGGCCCCAGTTCTTCGGCGGGCCGCTGTCGCGGGTGCCAGTCCAGCACCGCGCGAAGGTCGTTGCCGCCCTTGGTGTGCTCTCGGGGGTGGCGGACGCGATCGTGCGAGGGACGCCCGTCACGGATGCTGTCGCGCACGGTCTGCTGTCCGCCGCCGCCGCGGTGTTCGTCCACGGGCTTCTCGGTGGCGTGAAGCCCACCGCCGCCGCGGGAGAGGCGCAGGGCGCGTTGCCCGCGAATAGCGAAGCCGCTCCGCCCATCCAGGGGCTTCCCGGTCCCGACACGCTGCCGGCGCCGCCCCCGCCGGTGACTCCGTTTACCGCCGTGGCGCCCGCTGGCTCGGGAGAGCCGTGGCCGCCGAGGGCGGACCTGGACTTCTCGGCCGATCCGAATCCCGGAGCCGGCCAGTGACTCCCGAAAGGACCTCCATGCTCGTTCGTCTGCTCGCGCTCGTATCGCTCGGTCTGCTGTTCCTGGGGTGCGTCAGCCCCGCCCCCGTCGAGAACGTCGCTGCGTCCAGCGAGGGCCTCTCCGCCCCCGGCAACAACGTCTGTTCGATCAGCGACCTCTACGTGCCGGAGGGGTGGGCCCCGAACGGCGTCACGTACACGAACGCGGCCGACCGCTGCATCCGCGTCCGCGGCGTCGACGGCGCGCAGAGCACGGACAAGCTCCTCGTCCGCGTCGATCAGGGCCTCCTCAACTGCGCCACGGTCGCGAGCGCGTCGCTGCTCATCACGAGCCGGGACGAGTCCTCGCACCAGGGGAACTTCGACGTGTCGGTCCGTCGGCTGCTGCGCGCCTACACGCTCAGCGCGGTCGGGTGGAAATACGCGAGCGCCGGGGTTCCGTGGACGATCCCGGGCGCTGGTGGCCTCGGGACGGACGTCTCCTCGGATGCCGTCACCTTCCACGTCGGCCCCAACACCGTGAGCCACGTGGTGGACGTGACGGCGCTGGTCTCGTCGTGGTGGAGCGGCTCGCCGGCCCACGGATTCCTGATCGAGAGCAGCGGTCACCACGCGTGGATCGTGAACGCGTCGATCTCCCTCGCGGTCACCTGCGCGGAGCCGCCTCCGGTCTGCGCGGACGGCGTGAAGACCGGCTCCGAGACCTGCGACGACGGCAACGTCCTGCCCGGTGACGGCTGCTCCAGCACGTGCGCCGTCGAGCCCGGCTACGCCTGCACCGGCGCCCCGAGCGTGTGCGCCACGGTCTGCGGGGACGGCGTCGTCGCGGGCACCGAGGAGTGCGACGACGGCAACCAGAACAGCGGCGACGCCTGCGCGGCGTGCGCGGACGCCTTCTGCGGCGACGGCATCGTGGAGGTCGGCGTCGAGGAGTGCGACGACGGGAACGCGATCGACACCGACGCCTGCCTGACGAGCTGCATGGCGGCGACGTGCGGCGATGGCGTGGTGGGCCCCGGCGAAGCCTGCGACGACGGAAATGCGAGCGCGGGCGATGCCTGCGTCCTCTGCCAGGTCGCGGTCTGCGGCGACGGGTACCTGAGGGCGGGAGTCGAGGAATGCGACGACGGCGGCAATGCGAGCGGCGATGGCTGCTCCGCGGACTGCCTCGCCGAGGTCTGCTCCTGCGAGGTCCCGTGACCGAGACGATCGACCCGCAGCCGATTCTCTACGTCGTGTGTGGAATCGGCGTCGTCGCGTCGGTCGTCTTCTTCGTGGTCCAGCACCTCCGCCGCGCGAAAAAGCCGGCGGAGGTGGCGGCCGCGCCCCAGCCCCTCGTCCCCGCGCTCCCCATCGAGAAGCCCTGCCCATGTGGGGCGGCGCCGACGCGTCCTCTGCCGCGCGCGAAGATGCGCGACCTCTGGGTGATGCGGTGGTGGCGGCGCACGATCGACGCGTTCGCGCCGCCCGAGGTCTGCGAGGCGTGCGGCCGGTACGCCGACGCGATGCTCGACGAGCGGATGGCCGACACCGTGCGGCTTGCGCGGGCCCGCGTGGAGACGGAGATCGCTCGCGAGATGGCCGCGCACGAGCGCGCGCTGCTCGGGGCCGTGGTGGACGCCCTTCCCGAGGAGGCGCGGCGCGCATGGGCACGGATCCAGCGGCCCCCTGCGCTACCCACGGTGCGCGCGCTGCCGAGAACGACCGACGACGGGGCGGAGGAGAAGACCGCATGAACTTCCTGGACTCGCTCCCCCCCGACGGCCCCGCGCGCGACGCCTTCCTCCTGTCGTGCATCGCCGCGGGCATGGTTGACCCGCCCACGTGGATCCTCCTCCAGCTCAGGCGCGTCGACCTGGAGGTGAGCGCCGACTACCTCACGATCCTCGGCGAGCACGTCCCGATGGCGGCGCACGTCGCGCAGGCCGCCGCCGAGAAACTCGGGGGCATCCTCCCGACGCCCGCGATCGTGGACGCGATCGAGCGGGCCGCGGTGATCGTGCCGATGCCCACGTGGTCGCCCCCGCCGGGGCAGACCCGGAGCGCCCAGACCTCGGGGGCGATCTTCGCCTGGTGCGAGGAGGAGACGCGGCGGCGCTTCGCCGAGCACGGCGTCCTTCCTGGCCGGCTCGTCGCCGGGCATCGCAAGGACGTCGTCCTCGCCGGCCACATGCTCGCCGGGCACGTCACGATCTACGGTGGGCGCTGGCCCGACGGCCGGCGCATCCAGCCCGTGTCAGCCGTCCACGAGGGCAGCTACGAGGACTACAGCCACGGCGTCCGAGTGGTGCGAGAGCGCTGCTGGCTCGACGGCGAGGAGACCACCGTCACCGCGATCCTCTCGGATCCGCGCACCGCGCCCCTCCTCGGGGGCCCGGTCGCCGCCCTCCGCTACTCGGCGCCGGAGCTCGCCACCGCTCCGACCGATCGGCCGGACGCGCCGGACGGGCGCCCGACGTCCCCCGCGCCCCCGCCGGGCCCCCGCGTGCTCCGGATCGGGATGCGCGGCGAGGACGTCCGCGAGCTCCAGCGCATGCTCACGGTGGCCGGCTTCCGCATCGCCGCCGACGGCATCTTCGGCGCGCTCACGGAGGCAGCCGTCCGGAGCTACCAGGGCGAGATGGGCCTCACGCAGGACGGGCTCGCGGGGGCTCGGACGATGGCTGCGCTCCGCGCCGCCGCCGAGGACGACACCGAGCCCGGGAGCTTCGAGGCGAGCCGCATGCTGCTGCCGCTCGGCGCCGAGGATCGCGTTCGCCTCTTCGGCGCCTTCGAATGGGAGCCCGCGCCGACCCCCAGCAACCCCGAGGCGATCCGGATCTTCGGCTCGTGGGTCCGCGACAACATCACGGTCATCGAGATCCCCTCGCTGCGCGGGAAGGGCTACGCCGGTGAGCGCGGCCGCGTCACCTGCCACCGGCTCGCCGCGCCCGTCCTCCAGCGCTTCTTCGCGGAGGTGGAGCGCGCAGGTCTGTCCGACCGCATCGTCACCTACGACGGCTGCTGGGTGCCGCGGCTCGTGCGCGGCGGGACGACGCTCTCGAACCACAGCTTCGGGATCGACGTCGACCTGAACGCGCAGTGGAACGCGCGGGGGACGATGGGGGCGCCCCGGGGAGGGCGCGGGAGCGTCGTGGAGCTGCTGCCGATCGCGCACGCCTGCGGGCTCGGATGGGGTGGGGCTTGGCGGCTCCCCTACGCGCAGCCCGACCCGATGCATTTCAGCGTGCGGACGCCGGAGACCTGACCATGGACCTCGCGACCCTCATCGTCTCGCTCGGCTCGACGGTGGTGATCACCGCCGGGGGCGTGCTCGTCGCGCGCTACCAGTACCGGCGCGCGACGAAGGAGGAGATCGCGGCGGTCGTCGCCGAGTCGATCAAGACGCACGCGGAGCGCGCCGCCCAGATCGCAGAGCGCGTGGGGGCGCTGGAACGCAGCGAGCCCGAGAGCGTCGCCGACGTGAAGGAGTCGATCGACCTCCTCGCGAAGGACGTCGCCACGGTGCGCGAGCGGCTCCAGGCCCACATCACCGAGGAGACCACGCGCCGGGGGAAGGCACGCGACTTCGCCGTCGAGCGCGAGAAGGAGCAGGCGATCGCGCTCGCCGCCCTCACCGGCGCGGTGCAGCGGCTCCAGGAGCGCATGAAGGACTTGCTCGACGCGGCGGGAGGGTTCAGGGGGATCGCGAGGAACGGTCATGGTGAGTGACGATCGCGCTTCCGGATCCTGGCCTGGTGTCTCCCTCCTCGACGTGGCGATCAGGGCCATGACGAAGGCGGTCCACGACCTCGACGTCGAGGTGGAGAGCGCCATCCAGCGCTTCAAGAGCGACGTCCCTCCCGAGCCTCCAGAGTCCGACGACTCCCCGCCCGACCACGATCACGACGACGAGCCGCCCCCTGCGTCGCCCCCGCCAGCCGCTCTCGCGGCGTGAGGCCGCCGCGGCACCCGCCGCACGCGTTTCACCGACGGCGGTGGGTCCGACGCCCGCGCCTCCCGGCGCCCCCGCTCCGCCTCCTCGCGCGCCCTCTGTTCCGCGACCTCTCTCCGGAGCCGCCTCACCTCGAGCGCGCACCACCCCGCCACCGCCAGCCCCGCCACCGCGAGCACCGCCGTCAGCATCGGCCCCTCCGCTCGTACCCCATCCACCGCCCCCGTCCAGCCACCGCACGCGCCGCCTCCCCAGCGAGCACGCGAGCCTGCACCGATCCCCCCACCTGCCCCTTGCTCTCCGACCGCACTGGGACCATGACCCGGAGATGCGTCCGCCCGGACGCTCCCGTGCCCAAATCGCAACGCGCGACGATTTCGGTGCAGGTCTCCTCCAGCGCCCGCATCTACCCCTCGTGAGCCCCGAAGAGCTGGACGCCGTCGCCCTCGAAAGCCGTCCACGGCTCGTCCGCCTCGCCGCCAAGCTCGTCCCCAGCCGTGTCGCCGAGGACGTCGCGCAGGAAGCCCTCGCCGCCCTCACGCGCGCCAAGGACTCCGTCCCGCGCGAGAGCGCCGGGGCGTACCTCACCGAGGCCGTCCGCAGGCAGGCCATGGCCGCCTGGAGGGGCGTCCGCGAGACGCCGATGGACCCTGCCTCCGCGCCCGACCTCGCCAGCGAGGACGACCTGGAAGACACCCTCATCAGCGCGCAGCGAGGCGCTCAGGTGCGGCAGGCCATCGCGCGCATGCCCGCGGCGCGCCGGACCGTCGTGGTGCAGGTGCTCGCCGAGGGCCGCAGCGTCCCGGAGGTTGCCCGCGAGGAGGGCATCCCGGAGAGCACCGTGCGGGCGCGGCTGCGCGACGGCACGGAGGACCTGCGAGGCATCCTCGTCCGTGGGCGCGCCGAGGAGAAGCGCCGCAGCGGGGGCTTCTCCTCGTGGGCCGTGACGATGGCCCTCCTCGACCTCCTGCGCCGCTGGCGCGAGGTCGCCCGAAAGATGACGGCGCGTACAGCGGTGCTCCCGACTGTGGCCGCCCTCGGAGCAACCGTCCTGGGAGGGGCGCTCCAGACATTCTTCACCGCGCCCGTGGAGCGCCCCGTGCCGACCGCGGCCCGGTTCGAGGTCGCCGAGGTGGTCCTCGCTCCCGACCCGCCCCCGACCTACGAGGTGGCGCCCAGCGCGCCGACGCCGGTGCGTGAGGCATCCGTGAACCCGGAGCGCCCAGCGGGGCCGGCGCCGTTCACGGATAGCTCACGGAAACATCACGACGTCGGGGCGCGGATGCTCCGCGAGAGGCTCGCGCACCCGCAGTAGCTCGAGACGGAGGGGACCGTGGAGGGATCGATGGCGACCGTGTGGGCCGCGCAGGAAGGCTTTGTCCGCCGCACGCTGGCACAGCTCGGCGTGCTGCACGTGGACGTGGATGACGTTGCCCAGGAGGTGGCGGGTGGGGTCGCGCGAGGGCTCGCGGGCTTCGATCCGGGGCCGCATCCGCGGGAGGCGCTCCGGAGCTGGCTGTACCGGATGTGCGCCACGCTCGCGGCGGGCTACCACCGCGCGCGGGCGCGGCGGCGCTTCGTCGTGCTGTCCCCAGACGGGGAGTTGCCCGAGGTCGAGACGCCCGAGCTCGGGACCGAGGAGCAACTCGCCGGGGCCGAGTCGGAGGCGGAGATGCTGGAGATGGTGGCGACGTTGTCCCCCGAGCGGCGCGCGGTGCTCCTGGCGTACGAGGTCGATGGCCTGTCGATGCGGGAGGTCGCGACAGCGCTTGGGATCCAGGTCAACACCGCGTGGAACCGGCACCGGCTCGCGCGGGAGGACCTGCGCAGGGTGTGGAGGAGGCGGGCGCCGTGGCGGTGAGGATCTGGAGCGTCACGCGCGTGGCGGCGGGTACTTGGGCCGGAGCGGCTTGGCAGGACACGGGGCGCGACGGCCCTTCTCCTCACATTCCTTCACGGCCTCGGCCAGCTCCTCCGGAGGCAACTCGCCCCCGAAGGTCCCCTCCGCGATGTCCTTCACCTGCATCTCGTCCGGCAGCAGGTCATCCAGGCAGAACATCCCATCCGCGCGCTGCCCCTCCACCTCGACTTTGGTCGCGATGTAGAGGTGCGGGAAGCCCTCCTTGTCGATGATGAGCTGCCAGGCGTCGCTCTCGGGGCGGATGCAGCCGAGGGCCTCGGGGTCGTCGTCATACCGTTCGATGAGGATCTTCTCCACGATGGTCTCCATGCGCGACGCCGCGGAGCGCGGGCCGCGTCTCTCGGGTTCGGGTGCTCGGAGGCCATCTACCTCGACGAACTGCCGCACGGCCTGACACACGGCGCGACGTGGCGCAACATGGCCGATGGCGTTGACACCTGCCCCATCGTGGCCATCGTTCGCGTGCTCTTCGGAGCCGCGCGAGCGGTCGAGTCGTCGCGAGACGGCAGAGCATCGAGAGGCAGTCCGAGGTCTCTCACCCGCCGCAGAAGTCATGCGGCCATTGGTCCCGGCGACGGTGAGATCCCACCGGGCGGTTCTGGCAGACGTAGCCAGCGACACGCGAGATCGAGACGCGTCGAGCATCTCCGGGCGTTACAGGAGGTGGCCCTTCGGGGCAGGTGAACGGCTCGGCGCTTCGGCTCCGAGCCGTTCGGCTTTCTGCCGTTGCCCTTCGTCACCACGGAGATCACCTTCCGCGCATGACCGTCGCCCGCACCCGCAAGAGCATCACGATCATCCGCGACGGCGTCCCCACGACGACGACGATCGACCACTCGATCGCCACCGTGCCGCAGTTCGCGCCGGACCCCGCGTGGACGA
>JACCDT010149395.1_pt1 | contig 47382 bp, 59 predicted proteins | sample 7446291 | NCBI WGS metagenome assembly JACCDT01 (sample SAMN15323446, study PRJNA562643) | freshwater metagenome | isolation source: river surface water | place: USA:Blue River Watershed | collected 2017-08-17
ATGCCCTCTGGCAATCTTCCCGTTTTCAGCGGCACTGTCGATCTCACCCCCGACATTCTGAATGCAGCCAAAAAGGCTGGTCCCAATGCACAAGGAAACTACAGCTTCCGCGTGGCACTGTGGAACAACGACAAACGTGACAAGGACACTGCTCCTCATTTCAAAGGGCAAGTGACTGTCAACAAGATGGAGAATAGCCCTAAGGCTTATTCTTCCTTCTGGCAGAACGGCGAAAGCGCAGGCAGCAGCTTTGCATCGTCTTCGTCTAACGACGATCTGTTCTGAAGCCTTCTTTCATTGTTGTTTCTTGGGGGCGGCAACGCCCCTTTTCTTTCATGCTTCTTAACGACAAGGAAATCAGCAAACTTGCTGAAAACGACATTATTTTTCCCTTTACTGGAGAGAAGCGTCGTGAACTAGACAATGGCACAAAAGCATTGTCTTATGGCCTCTCCCATGCAGGTTATGACCTGCGCCTTTCGCCTGAAGGCTTTATGGTCATTGACAACAATGTGTGCAAGGATTTTCCTCTTGACGTGAAGGATTTTGACACGGAGCTAATGGTTGAACAAGAGCCCCGTCAAGAAAAAGGTTCTACTTTTTTCATCCTTCCACCATTTTCCTATGCCCTAGGCGTTAGTCTTGAACGCATCTCAATGCCCAATAATGTAATGGGCATTACGGATGGGAAATCAACGTATGCAAGGCAAGGCACCATCATTAACGTTACGCCAATTGAGCCTGGCTGGTCTGGTTTTCTCACTATTTGTATTATTAATCCCTTGGCTTTTCCAAGCCGCATCTATGCCAATGAAGGGATAGTGCAAATTATGTTTATGAAACTGGAAGACGATGTGGCCAGCGCCTATGGCGATGGCAAATACCAGAATCAGCAAGCTAAAGTGGCTTTTGCTGCTGTATAGCTTGTGAGTGCTCTTGAAGATCAATTTCTTGGGCTTTGGCAAGCTCACTATCCCGATCTCCCGTTGATTCGGGAATTTAGCGATGTAGAAGCCTGGGAAGCTGATTTTCAAGAGCGCTACGCTAAAAGCAAGCGTTCAAAACGTTACAGGGCAGATTTTGCACATCTTCCTTCTCGCTCTCTCATTGAAATACAAGGCGGCACTTTTAATCGTGGCCGTCATGTTACTGGCTCTGGCTACGAGCGAGACGCCAGAAAGTTTAACTTAGCCATGCTTTGTGGCTGGAAAGTTTTTCTTTTGACTAGCCAAACGGCCAAGGAAATCGCCTGGCTTGAGAAGATTGCTGCTGTTCTGAGAATGCCTTAATGGCCTCACCAGCTTCACCAAGTAGAGCATCCGCAGCTTCTAGGTCCATTTGCTGCATTTGCATGGCTTGACGCAGTTCAAGGTTTTCCTTGACAAGAGAAGCAGTGGCATCTTGCATGTTGCTCCAACCCTGCATCATGTTCCATGCCACTTCCTTAACCTTGTCAATGTCGTTGCATTCATCCAATGCCTTTTTGTTGGCAATAAGGGCAAAATCCCTTTCCATGCTCCGCTCAAAAGGCCCCATTGCAGCAATGTAGTCGCGTCCGTTGTAGCTTAATGCTACTGGAATGGAAAACATTCTTGACATAGGGCTCCCGTCGTTTGCTTTAGCCTAGCGATGCAGAGAAATGGCAGGCAGTTTGTTTACGCAGTGGACGATGGAAGGAAAGCCGAAAAGCTTGGTACGGCTTCCTTCAGAGCCCTCCCGAAAACGCCAGTGTCCCACGTGTGGGAAGTTGGGCAAACCGTCGTGTATGTGCAGCCCACTGCTGCGGGATGGATGCCAACGAGCCTTTTGGGCACCATTGCCGCCATCGTGAAAGATGGAGGACAAAGCAAAGCTCGCATTGTTTGGCACGCTGAAACCAAGGTGGCGCCTATCATTGGCTTCCAGAGGCTTCGCCCCTTCCTCTTGATTCATGACTTTATCTCCAACACAAGACGATTCGCTCAAGGTGGTCAGCAAAGTCATCGCTGAAATCCTTGTTGCCTTTGGCTTGATTTGCCTGCGGTCATGGTTACTAAGTATTTGCGTGGGATGGATTTTTCCTGCATTTACGCTTGGCTTTTGGCAGTGGGTGCTAATTGCCATTACTATTCGCATGCTCATTTGGCCCACCAATAAAACCAACAAATGACTTCTTCTCCTCTTCAAATCATTGATCCCCTCTGTGATGGTATTAGCTTTGTCAGGCTCATCGATTGGATGGGAAGTTCGCTTGACATCGTTTGTGATGCGCGGCAATCTTTCGATCAGTCCTCTGCTGAATGGACTGAAAAAGATCAAAAGCTTCTTAACTATCTAGTGCAACACAAGCACACTAGTCCATTTCGTGGCGTGGTCACAAAATGGCAAGTGAAAGCTCCGCTATATGTTTGTCGGCAATGGTGGAAGCATGTGATTGGTGGTACGTTTGCCAATGACACACTTGGATGGAACGAGAAAAGCTTTCGCTACTGCGAAGCTGATGAAGATACGTTCTACATGCCTCGTGAGTTCAGACAGCAAAGCCCTAATAACAAGCAAGCCTCTAGCGGGCCTTTAGAGCCCGCGATGAACCAGATGGCAATGCTTGAATACGCCAAGGCCTTAGAGCAGGCTAAACAGGCATATAAGGCTCTTCTGTACTTCGGCGTGAGCAAGGAGCAAGCACGGGGCATTCTTCCGACAAGCATGTACACTTCCTTCACCTGGACCTGCAGCTTGCAAGCCCTGCTCCATTTCATCTCCTTGCGAGATGAGGCTGGTAGTCAATGGGAGATTCAGGCCTATGCTCAAGCCTTGTCCACTCTCGCCCGTCCATTGTTCAAAGAAGCCTTTGAGGCTTTTGATCTCCACCAATCCTCTTTCTAATCATGCCCATCACAACTATCAAACGTTGTCAATCTGAACCCGAATGGTGGTACACAGTTGAAAATTGCAATGTGGAAGTGGACGAAGATCCAGGAACTGGATTGACCATTAAGTGTTACGACGACATTGGCTGCCCACAAGGTCGAATTTCCCTTTCAGTTGGCATTGAAGATGCCATCATGATTCGCGATGCCATCAACCAGCTTTACCCCATTGATTGATTTTCACCATGCACGACCCCGTTAAAAATCCTCGCCACTACGCCAAGAATGGTGGCATTGAATGTATCGAGGCTATTGAAGCTTCAATGGACGCAGATGTTTTCCATGGCTTCCTGAAAGGGAATGTCATGAAATATGTTTGGCGCTATGAAGATAAGAATGGCTTGGAAGATTTGAAGAAGGCCAGTTGGTATCTTGATCTTCTTATTTTCTCCATGGAAAACGCGCCCCAGCAGGAAGCAGTCGAGGCTCTTGAGAATGCTTCTCAGGAATGCAAAGATGGCGTGTGCCCCATCCCTGGTATTCGCTACGATCTCCCCGGCAGGCAAGTAACGTTTGAGCCAATCAATGGCTAAGCCGCAGTAGCGCAAAGGCCCCATAAGGGGCCTTTTTCATGCTCAATCTTTTCATGCACAGGCAGAGAAAGCCCTTTCTTCTCGCACCATTGCTCAAGGTCTTTTTGATCAGTGTGGGCGCTAATGAAACTATTGCAATACACCCACGCCATCAGCATTTCTTCCTTGCGTTCGGTCCAAAATGACTGAGTGCGCCACCATTCAAGAAGCGAAAGATTGCCTTTGTCAAGATTGCATTTCTGACAAGCAGGAATCATGTTCCATTTGGCAAAATGCGGACCGCCCTTACTCTTCGGCACAATATGATCAATCGTAAGCTTTTCTCCCCATTTGCCACAATAAGCACAAGCACATTGCCCTAGTGGCCCCCTTAGAAAATAATCCTCAAAAATACTCTTCCGAAACCTACGTTTTGCGTCACCAGGGCGAAGTTCAATGAGAGAATGCAGCAACTCATCGGGACCATTCGCTCTAAGCATGGCACTATTAAATTGTCGTGACCACAATCTAACGTCAAATAACTATGAATGAATTTCTGTAGAATGGTTGTATTGATTGTTGGCTATGGACAGTTTTAAAGACGGTCTTGCAAACTTCGTGGCCACAATCACGGCCGGAATGCTGCTCTCAACAGGCGCCATGCTTATTGCAGTGGGCACTCAACAAGCAAGAGTGGCGGTACAAATTGAAACCGTTACAGAGAAACTTAGCACTCTCACTGACAAGATGAGCGAGATGGAAATCAGAGTGCGTAATTTAGAGACAGAGCGCTAGGCTATTTATATACTCCCTTGCATTGTTCGTCATGAGCGGCGCAGAATGGTTTGTAATCGGCGGCATTATCATTGCTGCTGCTGATCAAATTCTTGATCGTTCCCCCTGGAAAAGCAATAACGTACTCCAGCTTCTAATGGAAGGCCTGAAGACTATTTTCCGCGTTAAGGGCTGATCCAGTGTGGTCCTCTAATCGGGCATTCTGGGACGAATGTTTCCAGCTCGCTCGGCAGTACGGCGCTCGTTATCCAGAGCTCGTCGCTGCACAGTGCTGTCTTGAAAGCGGCTTTGGTCAGCATACGTCTGGCAAGAACAATTTCATCGGCGCTAAAGGAGACGGCACTACTACTACAACGCAAGAATGGTATGACGGTCAATGGGTGGTAATCAAGGCGGGCTTCATTGATTTCCCTAGTCTTGCTGCATGCATTGAATACTTAATCACGCGATGGTATAAAGACTATCGCCAATTCAAGGGCATCAACCACGCGCCAAATCGTTATGCAGCGGCGCGTATGCTTAAAGAACAGAGCTATGCCACTGATCCCGGTTATCCGGCGAAATTGTCTAAGCTCATGAAGGAATATGCTCCAGAATCAACCACTGTTACTATGATTGGCCCAAAGAAACGTCCGCAAGATTTTGGTTTTAAGAAAGGCGATTCGCATTTAATTGTGAACGATGCAGTGGAAACAATGAAAGCTTTCTCTTTTGAGGGAAAGCTTCTTTGGGAAATTCCTTGTCTTGCTCGCGGGCAATATAGTGACTTTGAATGGAAAATCACCAATTCAGACACTCCTCCTGGAATTTATAAGATCGGCGCTATTTATAAAGACTACGAGAAGGTAGGTGATAAACCCGCTTATGATCGCACTCTTATGGCCTATGGCTGGTATAGCTTCGATATGATCGAGCTAGAAAATCAAGAAGCTGGCAATGGAAGAGCTGGAATTATGACGCATGGTGGCGGAAGCGCCAATGGTTGGCCTGGTGCATGGGCGCCAAAACAGCCATTAGTGCCCACTCATGGTTGTGTGCGTTGTCATAATATTGACCTTCGCGATAAAGTATTGCCGCTAACAAAAGCAGGTACGGTATTCCTATCAGTTTTTCAGGAAGGATGAGCAAACAATCCTGGCTTAATGCTCTTTGCTACGAGCTAGGACTATGGGCCGCCAAAAAGCGGCCCTCTCTTGCTTTACAGCCATGGTTCAAAATGCTCATGGCTTATTGCAGAACAGATTGGACGGAGTGGAAGACAAAAATTGTGATGGAAAAAATTGACCAACAGGCAAGTGTATTGGTCAAACAATGGGAACAAGAGGAGCGAAAAACAAAAGCAAATGCTTTGGCAGAAGAAGCTCACAAGCTTTTTCCTGACGCCACTATCACGCCTCTACCTAATGCCATCGTCCCATCGGTGCTCATTGAAAAGGCCTCGCCAGCGGACGCTAGCGAGGCCGTGAAAGCTCTTGGTGGAGAACTAAGGATTACGTACCAGCTCCCATTCCAAGAAGCATCCTGAGGCGCTTCCACTTAGCAAGCTCCTTCTCGTGGTAGTCCTCCCACGAAGCAATGCTTTCACTAAGAGCCTTGCAGGCCATGGCAGGATCATCGTCCGTTAACAGCTCTGAAAGAATGTCGGAGAGAATCTCCGTCTGCTGCTTGTACCATTCGCCCTCTGCAATAAAAGGAAAGGCCATGGGAAGGGGCATGTCGCCCCCATAGCTTAAGTGATTTCCACCCAGCCAATCATGCCAATGGCCTTCGCGCTAACAGCACTGTCCACTGTTAGTACAAGCGTATCACTCACTCCAGATGCATTTTGCCCAAGCGAAAGGCGAATTGCCACTGCCACATCATAATTATTAGCGCTGCCCTGACTAACAAAGCCGGCATCAATGATAGTGCCACCAGTAGCAGTGCCACTTGTAATCACTTCTACATTCCCTCTTCCATTGTCTGCTGGAGTCCACGTAGCTCCACTAATGGTTGGATTGAGACGTAATCGCCACAACACCACATCGCTAGAAGCAGTGGCAGTAGAAATTCTCACTGGAAGGATAACATTGCCAGTACGTCCACTAGCCATGCGAATACCAGCGCTAATACGCTCTCCAGATGTATTGGGAACACTGGCAAGGTCATGATTTACGGAATAAACAGCGCCGTCCGGCTCGTAGCCTCCTTCGCTAAGGATGCTGGAGCAAATTTGCTTCATCGTTCTGCCCGCTGCTTGAGCAGAAGCATTATGAATGCGATAGGACAATGGCAAAATAGCCGTTGTCATATAGGCACTGGTTAGCGCGTTGTAATGATTGAATTCATGACAATAAATAATTTCGCCATTGATAACAAAGCCCATCCTCACACGACCAACGCCTAACCATTCCAAATCAGTGGTTAAAATTTGCGCCTTGGAAATATCTAATGATTCAAGCGTATTAATGTTCCATTGCGACTGGTTAACAACATCTTCAACCACCGCTCCAGACGTGTAGCTTCTAATTACAAATTGCAAAGTGGTTCCGCTAGCTCGTAGCATCACGCCATTTTGATCATCAAACATCCCCACTTCTTGGACAAGGCCAGCAGTGGGAGCAGAACCAACAAAGCTTTGCATAGTCATCATGCTTTTGCCTGGCTGGTAAGGAAAATATTGCTTAGTTCTACGCAGAACAGTGTCGCCAGAGGCAGTAGTAGTTGTTAAGACTGTGCTACTCTCATTTGACAAATACGTAACCACACCCGCACCAGAAATGCGATCAAACCATTGGTCACTGCGCTTGTCATAGCGCATTGTGCTATCAAAAAGCGTATAAGGGGCACTGACACGAGCCCTGCCAAAAGCATCTACGGCTCCACTGTCTGGACCAGTCTTTAAGATTTGTCCGCGATAGTCAGCTTCTATGTGAGTTTCAAACTGCTCACCACCTGCAATAATTTGTCCCACGATACAAAATGCTTTTCTTCCATTGTACTGTCAAAATAAAAGAGGCCCTTGGGCCTCTTGATTATTTACCTTGTCCTCGTGGTTGTTTACGACCATGATTGGGCTTACTATTTGCCCCACTACCTTGTCTGGTCTTTTTGGGCTTACCAGGAGTGAATAGCTTCTGCCCGCTAATACCCACTTTACTTTTTGATGCCATCACCCAGCCTCCAAGAAATACGGAACGCCGCCAATCCTAATAGGAACAAGCTTGTTTGTCACTACGCCACTGGCAAAAGCTACGCCACCATTGTCGCTTAAAGCTTGTACGGTCAAGCCACTATTGCAGACAAGCGATGACGTGGACAGCGCAAAAGAAAGCCCTGACACTGACAGAGTGAACAAACTGTCGGACGATGCACCGAGAACAACGCCGCTTTGAACAAGCTGGCCGGGCTGGATGTAGCCATAATTTGTCCAACCACTTGTAATTGTGTCACCACTTCTCTCCACATAAAGAGAAGGAACAATGCCAGAAAGCGTGGTAGTGAGGCTATCAATTTGATTTTGATAGTTACCAGTTGATCCAGCAATGCGTTGTACGTCTATATTGCTAACGCCAGCGCTCGTATAGAGTCCCTTGATGCGAAAGTAGTCTTCGGTGGCAAGGCCAAGATTTTTCCTGGCCTCTTCCGCATTGGCTAAATCGGACAGATTATTTTTGCGGGCGAGGCCTCTGGTCATGGCAGTTACGATGCGAACACGCGCACGGGAGAAGAGGGATGAACGGTGTAGGAAGTAAGTGAGGCAGGCAGTTCTTCTGCTGCATAGTTAGCGTGCCAACCATCGAGCACAGTGGGAGGAACCAGTTCCTCGCCAGTCTCCTGGTCCCACACACCACCTCTGGTGATGGTGCCAATGGGGTCAAAGGCCCAGCCGATGTCGGCTTGCTTGTAGTAGCCAGGGTTGTTGCCGATGGGGGCGACGTAGATGCCAGCGGTCTCCAGTGCAGCTTGGGCAGCGGTCTCGTCAGTGAAGCGAAGGAAGTAGGTGGTCATGATGATTAACGGGTGATGGTTTGAAGGGTGGCGTCACTGAGGCGAGTGGGCCAGTAGGTGAAGCGGGAGATGGTACCGTTAATTGGGCCGCCACCTCCTCCAACGCCTTGACCACTTAGGTACAAAGTGTTTATTGACGGAGGCATTGCAGCTACTGTGCTTGTTCCGTTGAAAACGCCATTAGTTGCAGCGGCGCAATTCTGCGATTGAACCGCAAAAGCGTTTCGGAAAAGAGTGGGAGTTGCAGTTATTGGCGGTAGTGATATAACCGCATTGCCCACGGAGCTACCATACATCTGGGCAACTCTGCTGCTCCCGCCGCTATTCCAATTCAAGGATATGTAATTATTGTTAAGGCCGTCTGACGTGTTGCCAATAAGCCACGGCACCGTAAAGAAGCTATTCAATTTTGCAAAGAAAGACGAAGCTATTGTGCCTTGGCTCTGGTTATACCAACTACTGAAGTTCGTCCCCGTAATTTGCGCCACATCCGCACTCCTTGTCACAGTGGCGCTGGTGCTGGTGTCAGCGGCTCGGGTGACGGTGGAGGCAGAGGTGGGGATGTAGGAGGTGGGGTAGGAGCCGGTCTCTAGTTGAGCTCCCCAGACGAAGATGCCGGAGGTGCCGTTTCCGCCGTAGAACCTGATTCCAGAGATACTGTCCAAGGCTCCACTATAGGAATCCATTAAGCCAACTCTTGGACTTCCACCGCCACCTGTATATGTGCAAGAAATTCGCCACCATCCGTTTGGAAGTTTCTGGATGCTTGAGGTAGGAGCAGTAAAGCTACTACTAGACCCTGAAAGCACCTCGGTAAGTCCGTTAACTAAATCATATTTAGCAGTAACCCAGTTATACGCTCCACCAAATGCCGCCCTGATATAACAGGCAGTCCTTTCTGCTGATTTAACAAAAACTGATGTTGTGTGAGTAACCGATGTGGCGGTGGTGGCACTTGTGGCAGCAAGAGCGTATGATCCTGTTCCTTCAACTAGCTTGTCTGCTGTAGTCAGGCCATCGGGTGCGGCGACTGCATTTGCTGTAACAGTAACATTGTCTTTCGTCCAAGCCGCATTATCAAACTGCTCGCTATACGTCACCAGATTCGTCGCCGCCGCTTCCAGCAGTAGCCCCGCAGAACGGAACACACCATTGCTATCGGGAAGGAACGCATTGCTACGGGCTACACCGCTAGCTGCCGTTTGGATGACACCGGCTGAGTCGTAGAACGTGGCGGTAGAGGAGCGACCGGTGAAGGTGGCAGGGGTGGGGATGTAGCTGGTGGGGAAGGAGCCGGCTTCGGCTTGGAATCCCCAAACACCTATACCAGAACTTCCATCGCCAGTCATAGTGAATGCGCCACCGCCATCATTGTCGCTAGAATTTAATTCTCTATTTAAAGTGGTAAAAATTATAATTGGGTTGGCTACGGAACATTTACCGTATACTTCTATTTTTCTCCAACCATTTCCTACATTAGTAATTTTTGATCCAGTCTCAGTAAAAACTGCAGATGTTCCTGTCCCCCCATCCCAGGCAGGTCTTCCCAATCTAGATGAGGTTACTGTGCTAGAAAATAAATTAAATGCTACAGTGTATCCATCAACTGATGAACCGCTACTAGTTGGAAATAATCCAAGAATTACTCTTCTTGCAGTATTAGAGGCATAATTGCCGACACCATAAACATAACAACTAATGGAAAAATAACTTCCTGCAGATATAGATAAAGTTCTTTGATAATACCCAGGCCCATTAGCCGTAGTTTCTCTTATAAAATCTCCATTAATAGTATTATCTGGAGAAACATATTGATCGGGAATTATTGTAAATCTTGTTGTTCCAGTGCTAGACGTAAAAGACCATCCAGTAAAATAGTCCGAATAGGTAATAAGATTTGTCCTCGCCTCCTCCACCAGCAGCCCCAGGCTCTCCCCCGTCGTAGGGTTATGGTCGAACCGTGCAACATTGGTGGCAGCCGACTGCAGCACACCGTTGGCATCGAAGTAGGTGCCGCTGCTGGCGCGGCTAAACGTCACTCGCGGATCCAGACGCTTGGTCTGAGCAAAGTTCAGGTCCAGCGATGGACGAGAAGTGGGATAGAGATTTTTGATTGTCATTGTTTATTCCTCAGCCCCACGCAGCATTAGCAATTGCTACCACTTTAGGATCTTCATTTGTTAAATCGTCGCCGGGCTGTAGCACGTGACGATGGTAAGACTGAGAAAGCATATTACCATCTTCCATAATGCGAATTGCAGAGCGCACTTGGATGGCACCGCTTTCCAGCACTTCAATTTTGTCAACAACGGTTTCTTTGGTTAATGCCATTTAGGAACGTCCTCCAGACGTAACGGGTTTATGGAGCGTAGTTTTGAGCCGTTGCGGGCTATCATGCGGCCATGTATTGAATGCAAAAAACAGCATAGCCATCACTGGACCATTCACTCGCCTGCATAGCAGTAACTCCTGCAGCAGAATCGAAGAGAAACAGTTCAGCTATTGTGGAGTTTTTGGCCACACTGCAAGTTAATGCCTGCCCTGCCGTGATGTTTAACCTATCTGCGAATGTAGGAGACCCACCACCCACGCCTTCGACGTTTGCCGATGTAAAAGGCAGTCCCGTAATGCGAATACTGCCCGTGACCGAACCTAGACTGGTTGTTTCAACAAAACAGTTGATAAGCACTCGATTTCCGATTTTCGTGTAGCGAGCATTATTGGTTGGTCCCGCAGTCGCGTTATTGGTTCCATCTGAAATGATCGGCGTCCACGTCCCCTCTTCGTAATCATCCAGCGTGTTCGGATCCGCTGAGGCGACTTGCGCGGCGGGAAACTTAATGCCTCCACCAGTCAGCAATGGAACGTTAGTAAATTGAGCAACATTTGCCTGAGAAATACTTGCCTGGTCAACATTAATAGCTTCGGCATTCTGGAACGCCATCGTCCCCAGCATGCCATTAAGTGAAATTTGATTAGCATCAGAACCAATATCAATCTGCGTTACAACTGGATAAAATACACCACCGACAACACCACTTGCATTCTCAAAATAACCAGAAATAGTAGTGCGTGCTGAAGCTACGCCTGTAATAGTTGTCTCTGTATAACCAGAAACACCACTAGCGTAAGCAATAAGCTGAGTGCCGCTTGCAGCAGTGCCATTCGTAATACGATCAAGACCAGTAAGACCCAATGCAGATGCAACAATAAAAAAGCCACTTGCCGTCACCTTTTTGTTAGGTGTGGAAGCATCGCTTACATCGCGAATAATGAATTCATCATTCGGGGCAAGTCCCGTGCCAATATCAGTAAGCTGAGAAATTTTTGTCATCTGCTTTAGGCAACTAAGACAGTACCGCTTTCAAGCTCAATGGGAGAAAAATCTTCCAATTGAAGAGCTTGTGTGCGCTCAGGATCATATACGCCATCATAGCGCCATGCAAAGTATTCTTCGACTGTCCTTACTTCCTTATCACTTAACACGCGATTAAACAATGCAAAAGAATGAATGTCGCCATTCATTGGACCACCCACGCCTGCTGTTGCACCGAGGAAGTAAGAATCGCCTCCTGTATAAGTGAAGCCACTAGCGCGATAAGCAATGCTTACGCTGTTTTCTCTCACGTCAAGACCATACGCTTGACTACAACGCACTGCATAAGTGAAGGTGCCATTGTTTTCGGCAAGTGCGTGAATGTCGTTTTGAATGGCAGTAGTAAATACGCCAAGGTCTGCTCTGTTTGCCCCATCGTTCCATCGACAAGAGCTGTTATTTAACGTGCTAAAAATGTTGTAATTACTGTCCAGCACGCGCACTTTCATGACGACAGTGGCGCCGTTAGGCGCAAGATAGCCAAGGCTCCCCAGTGACAAGAAGTCGTCGCTGCCGTCAAAGCGCACGGCCGGCTTCCCGTTCATTACATTGCCCACAAGAAGCGGCCTGTTAGCCGCTGTCGCTTGCGCTGCTACAGGTCCATTTCCAACGCCTTTCCATTGCACCACACCATTGCTTCCATCTAGCTCAAACTGACTAAATTCGGCGTCAAGCCATAACACGCAGCCGCTGACAACAGTGGGCGGCGGCAAAAATAGCGGCACGCGGCGATTAGTCCACGATGGTTGCTCTTGAATGGTGGCAAAGTTTTTGTAACGACTAAAAAAGCTACTCCACGATGCAACAGAACCAGTGTAATTAAGGCCACTAGTTGTAATAGTGCCAGCGGTAATGGGGCCTAGTTTGTATTCGCCACCAGACGAAAACTGCCCGCTAATTGTTGGAGAAAAATACGATGCAGTGGATGGGCCAATAATTGTTCCACTTTGCGTTGTATAAGGACGATCATTGTTAATAACGTCGCCAGAAATCGTGCCAGTAAATGTATCGCCAGTAATGGTCGTTTTCGCACTAATGCTCGAAAGCTGTGTTGTGGCATAGCTAGTGAGCGTAACAATTTGCTGCTCTAAATTGCTCTTTAGACCAATAATTGCTTGATAATCGGCAGGTACAACGCCAGCGGCTGCAGTGCCAACAAGCAATGGCAAGTCTTGGCGATTAATACCAAGATTGTCCCAGCATGCGTTTCTATCTAGAACTTCCGACAGATTGTTGCTAGCCCTGAAACCATATTGTTGAGTCATTAGTTTTGTCCCGCCTTCATATAGAGTACGAAATCATTCGTCTCAAATGGGATGGCAAGCTCCGGCGTTGCGATGGTTCCAGATGGCATGGGCTCCGTAATGCGCCAATTTGCTTGTGGACGTAGTTCCCTGAAGAGCAATGGGGCAGTGGCAGTGGAGCCAGAAAATGGAGATGTAGCAATGGAAAGAGCAGGGGTGTTGTTAATCCGCGTAGAGACGCCGCTAAGCGTGATGCCGGAAGAGAAGAAATAGTTGCCGCTTGTTGTTGGTGCAAGCTTTGGCATGGCAAGATCACGCCGTGCCACACCAGAAGCAGTGTTATTGGCTGCAGTGGTAATGCGAGGTTGAGCGGCAGAGGCTAAGCCTTTGATGAAGACAAAATCGCGAGTGGACGTAGCACGTACGCCTTCAAGAGCGAGAATGTCGCGGCCTTTAACCGTGAAAAATAGTTCGGCCATTAGAGGATCGCGGCTCCAATGGCGTTAATCAAGGCAGTGACGCGGGCGTCGAGGCGGGCTAGGTCTAGGGCTTCGCCGATGCTGTAGAAGGCGAGGCGGGCGTCAGTATAAAAAGAAGCTGGGTTGGTAGCAAATACAAATACATTTGCGCTATAGGAAGTCTCAGATGAAACCGTTGCTGTGTAATTTGCAGAATTGGCGCGAATAACGTACGAAGCTGAACTAGACCTTGCATGACCAGCAAAATTAGCGACGGCTGCAGATACTGGACTGCTGTTGGTTTGATTTCGATTCCTGCTGCCAAATTCACCCGCCGTCGATCTAACTAAGTGGGTTGTTCCTACATCAGTGACCCCGGCACCAAGATAAATCTTCGCTGCTCCAGTTGGGGCGGATGAAATCCAAACAGCTTGGTGACAGCTATTCTGCGGATCAGCGTTGTTATTCCGATTGCTATCTAAATACTTGGTACTCCCATTTCCAATCAACCCCGTCTTCCGGTTGTAGTCACCAGAGACAAAATTGTTATTCGTCGGCGCCGTCCCGACCAGCGGAACCAGCGCCCCACTCAATGTCCGAGCACCAGCTAAAATACAACTAGCCTTGATAGCGTTCCAGGTGCCATCAGCCTTGCAGCCAAGCACGAAATTGTTAATAGCAAATTGTATTTCACTTTCCAACAAAGCCTGATCAGCTTGAATGACTCTGTCAATATAATTTGCGGCATCTACATCTAGACCAGGCAAAGGACTTAAAGTCGTGCTAAGTCCTGCGCCTAAATTATCCCAAGCCCTTTCCCTGTCAATAACATCGCTTAAATTGTTCGCTCGAACAAGTCCAGGAAATGTCATTATTGTTCCTCCCAATTAAGCATGGCACTAGCAATGCCACTTCCCGTTCTTGCAGTGGCCATCACAAATAGCGCTCCAGTGTTAAATTCAGAGCCCGGTGGCCCAGTTATAAACATCTTATCTGGGCCGAATACGCTACTGAGATCAAACTGTTTAGTTTCACCCCCGCCAATAAAAAACGTCGCCACACGATTGTCAATTGGCATTGTTTTACTCCCCTGCCTATCCACTAAAACAGCAGACAATGGATCGGAAATGGCATCTTCAAACTTATGCGCAATATAGTCAGTGCCGCCTGCTACAACTGAGCTTTGCGTGGTGCCACTTAACGCAAACGTTACAACAGCCTTGGTCGCGCCAGTGCCTACTGTTTGAACATTACTGCCTTCAATAATGGTAATGTCGCTAATAGTTGCCCCGTCCATCAGCTCAGCAACTACGGCAATAGGCCAAGGATTGGCTGTACCGCTAACTGTGAGATTATTGCCACCAGCGGAAATTGTGTACGATGGCGTGCCACTATTCACTGCAATGGAGAAAGAGGAACTTTCATTGCAACCAAATGCAGATGGCACCCTTGTCTCTCCCGTCACTGTTCCTGCAGCATTAAATGCCAATGCGGAATAAGAGCTGGCCATCCACACTACCGGCTTGCTTGCGTCGTAAGTGCCGCTTGCTTGGGGCCATAGCCCCAAGCGCCAATAGCCCGCCCCATCGCGCCTCAACACGCTTCCGGCTGTCACGCCACTAGCAATAGTCACGCCACCTACAGCATGGGCATTAAGGCGAGCAAAACGCACGGACGACGTGCCGTCTGGGATGGGTCTGTCTGTCGTAATTTGCGTGAGCCCAGAGCTGATGGAAACAATGTGAGTATTGTAAATATTATTGCCAGTGAGCCTTACGCGACGCCCAGATAAATAAGTGGTGGCGCCACTAAGTTCTGCAGTAATGTCAGGGAAAGTGCCACTAGCAACAATGAGTTGATTTCCTCCAGTTTTGACCACTGCAATGGAAGTGCTATCTCCACGAGACACTGATGTGCCTTCCCCATAGCCATATTGCACACCAGCACAACTATTGCCACGGAAAATAATGTCAAAGCGTGAAGGCACTGATGCGTAGGCAGCCAGGCTCACTGGATAAACCACTTTTTGATTTGGCACACTATTGATGCTGCCTTTAATATTGAGTCCAATCAAGCTTCTTGCGTTAGACGAAATAGCTTTAGGAGCTTCTAGTCCGGCAGTGCCAAGTGTGACAGTACCTTTGTCGCCGCCATCAATGTAGACACTGCTGCCATACAGATTGATAAATGCCGGCTGCGTTGTTCCAGCAGTTGTAGATGCACTTACAAACAAACGCAAATAAGCGCTTCGCAAGCTTGGCTTTTCAAAACGACCCTCGGCTGAAATGTAATGAAGCACCACCCATCGCCCTTCATCATGACCATCGGGCACATATGCCAAAAAGCGAGCGCCAACTGCACCATACCAACTATATTCAATCTTAAACATTGTCACTTTTGACAAATCAAGGCCCCATCCAGTGCGCCCTTCGCCCACTTGCAATTTGTCGCCGTTCCAGTCTTGACGCGCCACTTTCAAGGTGCCCAAGTCAGGAGACGTGCGAACAATGTACAAATCAGTTCCACGCTCTAGCTGGAAGAAATAGCCATCACCAAAACTATTTCGACAGCCCCATTGAATAACTTCCCCTTGGTAGCCACTTTGAGTGGACATCCGCACTCCAAGCGTGAAACCAGTAACGCGCCCTGGTTGGTAACGAAAAGCTCGCTTGCTTTCCCAATATGCAGTCATGCTGCCATTTGTATAGCCACCAGGAAAACGCCCTGAATTGTCATCAAAGGGATAGGTGAAGCTAACCGGCGGAGGGTACACATAAGCCTGCGCTGCACTTTCGGCTGCAATGTGCCGCCAGTAATATCCATAGCTACCAGCAAAAGTCCATTCCGATGGATCGCGGTAGTAGGCATAGCCGGCAACGCTTGGGCCACTCGCCCACTCTTTTGTGTTCACGCCATATACGTTGATGGCATCAAACAAACCAAGCGCAGTTTCAGAACGCTGAATGCCAAGCAGAGAAACCTCCACTTCGCTTTGTGCTTTGTTTGCAATATCAACAGCGACAGATCTGTCACTGTCATTAGTGATAACAACTGGTACGCAATTGCCGCCCTCACTAAGAATGAGCGTTTCTTCTGTTTCGCCAGTAAGCTGTTCTTGCGTGTCGCCATCCACCAAAGGTAGACCAGTGGCAAAATCAATCAAGTCGGAATCAACTTCAATGCTGCCAGCAGGTGCCGCATCATCAGCAATCTGATAGTAATTCTCGATATTGTCCCTATACGAGCGTGTCATTAGCCCGCCTCCTTACACTTGCTCTTCCCAAGTAAGAGAAGCGCTCATATTGACAGTGCCACTAGCAGCAAGTGCGTAAACAAATAAGGTGTCTCCAGTGGTAGCAGTCAATGGATAGGACAAATAGTCTTTGTTGTAACCAAAATATGGCGACAAATCAATATCAACGCCACCAGCGCCAACGAAGAAAGTAGCAACAGTAGTGCCGCCACTCACTGTATTAATGCCTGTAGACGTAGAAAATTCAATGGGGCTAAGAGTGTCAGCAGTTGTATAAGACGGCGTACCAGAAACAGTAGTGGGATTCTTGACAAGCCTCACAGTCGCCCGACCATCGCTTCCAATGCCAAGACGAGTGGGATATACTTGCATGCGATTACGAATGGAATTGATCGTATTGCGAGTGCGTAAGGCAATCAAGCTGGTTCCAGAAGTGGTAATAGCACGATCAGTTGTATTGCTTTGAGACCGCGCAACAATTGTTCCCTTATCTCCACCATCAATGTAGTAAGACGCACCATATTTATAGATGGAGCTTTCATTACCACTGCTCGTCTTTTGAGCAAGGTATGAAATAGGAAGCGTTGGATTAGCAAGACTGGGGCTAGTAAGCTGATTAGAAGCTCGGATGTGATGCATCCTCACCCATCGTGCTTCTCCTGCAGTGGTGGCATCAGGAACATAAGCAAGGAAATGTCCGCCAACAGCGCCATACCAGCTATATTCCATCTTGAACATTGTCACCTTGGACACGTCAATGTCCCAAACGCTTTGACGAGTGACAATATCATCGTTAATGTCAGTAACGACAGTGCCATTGCCATAAGTGACTGTAGGAGCAGTGTTCGTGCCTCCAATAGTCATCGTGAAACTAGAGCGTCCTGGAGTGCGGTCTGAATAGTATTGAGTGCGATCTTGGCCATCCAAGCGATCGTGGCTGAAATATTTTCTTGGCACGCGATATTCGTAGGTGTAGCGATATTCATTAGGCACAGTCAAGAACGAAGCACTTACGCTTGCCGCGCCATCGCTAGAAGCATTGCCACCAATATTATTACCAGCAGAGCGCAAGCTCAAATCAAACAGTGCAGCATGCACGTAGGTGAGGCCAGCGCGAACGATCACTAGATCGGTGCCAGCAGTGCCACGATCACCGTCGGCGGTGTTAGGCGTACGAATGCCCGTCTCATTGCTTTCAAAGGCGCTAGTGCGCCTCACACAGTAGAGATTGAATTCTTTGTCAGTAATGGCAGTTTGCCCGCCACCTTGCACTTCAACGTAATAACCATCCCTCTTGTCAAACGCACCAAACTTTTTGATGTCATTCCGATCAGTGGTATTGCTAACTCGCACGCCAAAAGTGGCAGCGCTCACTCGACCGGGCTGATAACGGAAGAAACGCTTACTGCCTAAAATTTCATATGAATTAGTTAAAGCCGTGCCAACTGTTACTTTCGCTGCGCTTTCAGAGGGCAAATGAGTGACGGTGCCAGCACCTTCACTAGACCATTCCGATGGATTGATGTCATAAGTGGTGACGTCAGCGAAAATGCCAAGCGCCACTTCTGCGCGAGGAATACCAAGCAGACTTAGGCTAACTTCACTAACTTGCTGGTTTACCACCTCCACTGGCACAGTGCTTTGATCTGAGGCGATAACCACAGGCAGGCTTTTGTCCGCCGCCTGCTGCCCAGGAGGAATGGGAGCAGTACGACCAATCGTGACAACACTTACGCCTTCTTGCAGATCAGCCATAATCAATCAGGGAAAACAATTGGACAATGTTGTGCCGACAATAACATTGCCAGCAATCACAGTATCTTGTTTCAGTCTATAAACCGCACCGCCAACTGCGGCATTAGTAACACCAGAAAGAGTGGGCACTCTAAATGAATATGGTGCAAGATAGGAAATATTGGTCAGTCCGCTGTAAATAGTGGCGGCAGTATTGTCAAAATTAATAGCTGAATTGGCAGTGCTTTTAAACACTACACGCTCCGAAGAGGCAAGCGTATGATTGGTTTGCGTGACAAACGTTCCAGTGCTAACGGAAACTAGATCGGCTAAATATTCCTGCGTTTCAACGCGCACATCCCAGAACAATGGAGAGGATCCAGCAACGGAAGTCTCCTGCGAGTAAACAGAAGGAAAAAACGATCCGCTGTTTACGGAAGAAGCGCCATAAGCGTCCCAAATAGCTGCAGTTTGCGCTGAAGTGAGCCAAAGACGAATCTGTCCTGCACGTAGTGGCTCTTGCTCCTCTACGTTGACAGTTGTAACTAGCGTATATGACGTGTCGCTAGTCTTCTTCCATACTGAAGCACAAACCTGCACTCCACTTAAATCGTAAGGAGTGCCGCTTGCAGTTTGCAGCAATACTCCCATTCCATCGAAATAATCCCTTCGCAGAAGATATAGATCAACGCGAGGAGCAATGGAAGTGGCAAGAAAGCTGCTCATCAGACGATCTCGCGATAGCTAAGAAATACACTGTAAGTAGTAGTGCCACTCACCACTGCATTAATCTTTTCATTCACGCCGCTTTCAAACAGTCCCAATGGATTGGAAAGTGTAAAGCTGCCATTCGCTCCCACGTGAAAAGGAGGAGTCATGTTGGTGGTTCCTGCCCGCTGGAACTGCACGGTGCAGCCAGATACAGCCGTAACTGCCATTGACAACACGCGAAGCTTGGCGCCACTTACTGCAGCAATCACATCAGCATTGACAGATCCACTAGTAAATGCACTTTTGAGACCCGCGTTGTACAGATCGTTCTGAATGACATAAGGATCTGCATTGCTGCCAGCGCCAGTTGCCCTGACATAGGCAGCGTTACCAATTGCATCAAGTCCGTAAAGATTGGCCATATCAAAGAATCAAAAACAAAAATCGTTGATTCGGCACTTCAGTGCCATTAGAAAAGCGTACTGTTTGACTCGCTGTGAAATCAAACATCAACGGACTTGACAGTACCACTGTACTATAGGCATACGGAGAACGTTTGCCATTGGTGCCAATTGTAGTAATTCTAATGCGATACGAGCCGTTGGTGGAATAAACGTCCGATGGAAAGCGAATGTAGTTTGAGGCTGTAGTGCCAATCCTCACCCATTGATTATCAAGAGTGTCCAAATAGTCCACTTCGAAAGTGGAAATGAAAGGATTGTTTTGCGGAGGATTCCAGCAAACCGCAGGATTGACGACATTAAGAATGGAATACGCTGAATACTGCGGATAATCCCAGCGTGCTTCGTTGTAACTCATACGTTTGGCACCTCCAGAATGATGCTACCTCCAGCCACTGCAGGCACCACTGAAGGACCAGCGATGGATGTACGAGATTCGCCCAAGATAGTGTCGTTATCAGTGGCAGAGAATTTCTCTTCTGCATATAAGGATGCAAGCACTGTAACAATCCCGTCATCTTCTGCCACTGAAACCACCCTAAATTTTCTCACTCCATCGTTATTTTCCTGTAGCACCCATGGTGCTCCAGTTAAAGGCACTGAAGACAATGGAGAAGAAAGTGATAGTAAAGATGTTTCTCCTGGTGCTGTTGTCACGGCTCGTGTTTCTACAGTGCCGCTTGAGGTCATGACTGAGGCTTGATAAGTGGCTCCAGAAGCAAGAGTGAACGGTGCATCAATGACCAGTCCAGAAACAGTGGCCTCAGTAATCCTTCCTCCGTAGCGCTTGCTTCCTTTCGCCGGGTCTGCAATGCCAATGATTTCTCCAGGCAGAACATAAAAACCTTCACTGGCCACTTTGAAAGTGACAATTTCAGTTTCAAGCTGATCACTCAGCAAGGTCCACCGACCAATGCGTTGTGCCTGCCCTTGTGACGTGGTGCCAAAAGCTCTAATTTCTACTTCGTGATAGCCATAACGATCTAGACCATCGCGATCTTCCACATATTCAATTTTTGCCTTGTATTGATCGTCTGGATCATTCCATGAAACCAACGCAATAGTTTTCCTGGCCTTACGCGCAGTGCCTTCATAGGAAAATGGCGGCTCAGTAATATCTCCATTCTCATCAACTTGCTGAATGACATTAGACGGAGAGAAAATTTTCGTAAGAGGCTTTGGCTTGTTCTGAATGGCGACGATTGTGCCCTCCGTGAAATACAGCATTCCACGGAACACTGCCGCCATTGCATTCAACACGTCATAAGCCTCTCCTCTATCTGTGATGTAGGCATTAAAAGTAAGCCTTGGCTCTAGTCCTCCTTTCCCGTCAGACACAAGCTCGTCGCAGTATTGGGCAATGGGATAGAGGGCATATTTATCAACTTGACTTTCAGTGATAAACTGACCAGCTCCATAACGAGGCACAGTTAAAATATCGTAAAAAATCCAGGCAGGATTATTGCTCCATGCCATCTTAAATGTGCCGTCCCAAATACCGGAATATGTACGGGCAATGGGATCGTAATTAGTTGGCACCTTAATTTTGATGCCAAGCATGTCCGCTGCAACTTGTGGTACTGAATTGAAATTTTCAGCACCAAACTTGATGCCAATGAGGGCAGTATTGGGATAGCGAAATGATTGATCAAGGATGCCAACAATCGCCTTGAAATAGGTGTCGTTGCTAGTGGAAGTGGAAGTCGGGTCTGGCGTGAGACGCTCAACAGTTACCACCCAAGGACCATTGCCTTGCAAGTTGTATTCATATTCAAAGTCAACTGGCCCCCTGCTTTTACCTGTGATTGTTTTTGTGTCGTCTACAAAAGTGGCGCCACCAGCAGGGCGAATTTTGATATTGAACTGAACAGAATCGCCTTTAATATCTCCATTATCTTTATCAACGCGAAACAATGCGCCAATGCCAATGCGAATCCTAATTCTTGAAAGCAAACTGCTAACAGTTGTACGCGAAACTGCGCCGCTTGCCCTGGAAATAGTTACGCCAACACCTTGCTCCACGCGCACATCATCAAATCCCGGCATGGGATCTTGATTTTGCGTGCCAGTCCTGTAATCAATAACTAGTGAATTAACTTGTCCGTTTGCATTATTTCGATTGAGACCAGGAATTGAAGCAGTAATTTCTGGGATCAGACTTCCTTTTCCATTGGCTGTAGATGGGCTTCCTGTGAAGAAAGAAGTGATGCTGAAATTAAGACTTCCATCAACATTCTTGATGGGCACATTATCTAAATAAATGCGCGTAAGGGGATCCACTCCCTCTTCAAAGCCCTCCACCTCACCTTCGCTCAACACAGCAACTAACAGGGCCTCCGATCGACTCCTTAGGCTTTCCGCGTCCTCCTCTGGTTTACGCCCACCCCCTTTGCCGCCTTTGCCTCCACCGCCACCACCGCCTCCAGAGCCAGTGATATGTGCGGACCAGCCATCTTTCCGCTGTTTAATGATTTCGTCCATCAAACTGGCACCTGTTGCGTGGTAATTGCAGAGGAAATTATCAATGGAGATCCAGCCCAAAATCTCCCGTACAACACTGGAACCGGCTGTCCTTGAACTGTTGATTCTGCTGCTCGATCAAATAGATAGCTTTCTTTTCGTTCTGTTTCAGAAGTGGGAGTTTGAACGCGTGGAGTTAGTAATGATGCGATGCCACCTATCACTAAACTTGTGCCCAGTGAAAATAAAATGCCACTGCCAATAGCGAATTTACCTGCTGCAAAACCAGCAAACGCACTCCCAGCGCCAAAAGAAACAAAAGCTAGTGCCACCAACGCAACACCAACCAAGATTCTTCCCGCAGCGCCACTTCCAGAAATCACTGGAGCAATAATCAATCGCCGACATGGCATAAACACATTTTCATACACCATGCCTTCGGGATCTTCGTCAATAAGCTTAAATCCCACTCCATTCTCATGAGCCCCAACAAGATATTCCTTAAACCCTTGCAACTGGTTTGACAATGCAGAAATAACTTCCTTGGGAGAATCTGCCGCAAAGCGATATGAACGCCCGAAGCGTCTGCCAAGCTCTCCAAGTAGTTTTACTTCCACCATTGTCAAAACAACTCCCGATGGCGCAAGATTTTAACGGTGCTTTTTTGCCAATATCCACCATAGACATTAGCTTCAGACAGTCTACCTAGTAAATGCTGATAAAAAACGTTTTCCGAAGGAGAATGAATGACTCCCACGTGATTCGGAAATTCAGCCTGAAGCTGCATTAAGACAATATCTCCTTTCTTTAAGATGCTTTGATCCGCCTCGCAAAAGCCTTGGCTTTTGAAATTCTTTTCAAACATGCGCCATTCGCTGCTTTTCCATTCAAACTCCTGACCACGTTCGTAGTCATCAAGCACAATAGAAAATTCTCGCTTGAAATAATCTCTGACTAGACCGTAGCAATCGTAAATACCGTAAATCCATGGCCGCTCAAGATATGGCGCATTGCCAGTAGGGTCCATTTGATGCCAACTATTGGCACCAGTGCAATACATCACCCATGGCAAATTACTGGTTTTACATGATTTAATGTCGTGCCTGCTGAAATAATCCTCAAAACCCAAGTGCGAATGGAAGATGGCTTCAATGCCAATGTCTTCCAATTGCATGTAGTCTCGCGCCTCGATGGCAAAGCTTTCCAAAGGGCGTGGATGGGCGTTCTCGCAAGGATAGAAGCGTCCACCAGCAATAATGCCACAGGCCTCTTCTGGAGCCTTCTCATGGGCATAAGCGGCGATCTCCGCCTTAAGCTGCGGCCAGTTCATTGACGCCCCCTAATGGCACCAGGAAATCCACCAAATGGCAAAGATTGAGAACCCAATGGAGAAGAAGGAAAACGTAATCTACAGCTACTAACGCGCTTGCCACATACGTCTTGCCTCCATAATGCATCATTCACTGGAAGGGCGGCAGTGGCTGCATTTAATGCAGCAATGGAAGAGTTGTAATTATTTGTGACCGTTGTTAATGACGCTTCAGCCGCTGCTAATGCGCTTGTCGCAGCAGAGCATCCTGCCGCATCTACCCCCCATCGTTCAATGGAATAATATTTCGTATCTCCAAGAGTGGCCTGAAGCGGACCTTGCCTATAAACATCTCCTATCGTCACTGCGACACCATTCCATTGCGCTCCTGATCCAGGACTGCCAAACGCATCTGATGACACGGCCACGTAATAAACAGCTCCAGGAGAGCCTGGTAAATTGAACTGAGTTTCAAGCAAACTGAAGCCATTGCATTTCGCTTCTTTTGTTGCTGCTGCCGCATTCTTCGCAGCAATTGCCGCTTCCAGCTCATTTTCTTTTTGCTTCATGAAGGCATAGGCATTGATCACTGCAAGCGCTTCAGTGCTTTGTCCCGCTGCGCTCACTAGACCATCATCCACCGTAAACACAGGAGCTCCCGTGTAACTACATTCACTACTGCGATATTTCCATTGACAATAGTTTTGCGTGATAACACGACGAGGAAGCTTTAGTCCTTCAAGATCAAGAACACTGGCAAGCTGCCAAGTAATAGACAATGCATTTTCGGCGGTCTTCCTTTCGATGTAGAAAATATCAATGGGAAATTCCTGAGTGGTATCTGCTCCAGGCTCGCCATCTAGATACTTACCAAGCGTACGTCGCCTTGTCACTTTTGCACCGACAAGATCATCCAGACTATCAATCACCTGCGTGAATGTGCCCATTACATTGGCCACTGTTAACGATGGCTGAGCAATTTGTCCAGTGGTGCTTTTTTCGTAACCCGTCGAGAGAATGGGAAGTGGTTCGTAAACATTTCCCTTCCATTGAATTTTTGTGTTGTCTGGTTTTAGTTGATTCGTAAAGTAAAACTTATCATCTACATCGCCAGTGATAGGCGTGAGATCAAGGTCAAACATCTCAACGATGGCATCATGCCATCCCTGTTGCACATCAGCTTCGAGGGTCATAAATTCGCCTCACCGTAAATGACATGATATTACTATTTGGTCCTATCGATCTCCACTGCCATTGATTGGGCTCTAAACGATATTTGTACACTTGGTCGTCCATGAAGAACTGACTATAAAAGAAGTCGCCTTTTAGTCCGGCCAGTTGTGCGTCTAGCGCAATGGCAATACTGTCTGCAATGGGAACAGTGTCAATTTGATAGGAACGAATGTCATCGTTCAATTGCTCTGGCATTACTTGCTCGTAGCCATCGCCAAATTGTACGCGCTTAGTTCTTGTGCCTCGCTGTACAGTGAGGCCATATTCACAAGGGATGGCGAAAGTTGGTTGTGTCATAATTATCGAGCCAAGAGGCCGCCAGGACGAAGTTCGCCAACAATCACTTGTTTTACCGCCCCTTCTAGTTTACGACCAAGATCAGAAGAGTTAGAGCCAGATGCGTTGCTTTGTGCTTGGCCATTGTTTACATTCACTGTAATGTTGCTAACAATTTGATTGCCGGCTGCATTGCCAAGATCAACAGGGATGGTCTTGCCATCAGGAAGAGGCACCACTGCTTCGTTGTAGCGACCTTCGCCAACAAGACCAAGAGTTGGCCCTGTTACCATGCCTCCATTTGCGAAAGCCTTGAAACCACCTAATGCAATGCCTCCATTCGCGAATTTAATGCCAGCGTAACTTGGAATGCCGCCACCACCAGCCAAAGCTCCAGCACCGCCGAGACCAGGAAGATCAGGAACTCCACCAGCACTAAAATCTCCACCAGAGAATGATCCAAAGCCTCCGCCTTGAATGGAGGCATCGCCCGTAAACATTCCTCCGGCACCCGGCAAAATTTTCAGGAATTGATCAAGAATGTAAATCTGGATCATTTTCTGAATCATTTGCGCTGCCATATCGGCAAAGGCATTACCAACACTCTGGAAGAATCCCGCAAGCGCTTCTTGTGCAGACGAAGCTCCAGTGATAGCGTTCTTGAAGGAAGTAGAGAAAGCTTCTCCAATGGATGCAGCAGAGGATTTCACCATTTCTTGAGTGGAGAGCAGCTTGTCGAGCTCTTCGCGCAAAGTTTTCATGGTCTCCTGAAGAGAGCCCGCTTCGGGAATAAGAGCTTGAGCTGCCGTTAGCTGAGTGAGCTGTTCAGGAGTTCCCTCTGCTTTTATTTTTGCTTGCGCGTCCTCAAAGCCTCGCCGCTGTAACCTAACAGCAGCATCTTGTGGGCTAATAATACCAGCCTCAATTTGAGCGTCCTCGATAAGACGATTAAGCTCTTTTTGTTTTTCAATTTTTTTGTTTAGATCGTCTTGAGCTTTCTTTGCAGCTCCCGCTTCTTTCACCTGTAAATCATAAAAAGCTATTTTCAGCTCATTGCTTAATTCGTGAAGCTTGACATTCGCTTCTTGTAATTTATTGTCGTATTCTTTTTGCGTTAAATTTTTGCCGACAATTTGACTCTCCTTCTCAATAAGTTCATCGCGATATTTTTGCAGCGTACTGATCTTTCCTTGAATGTCTAAAGCTTTAGACAGATTTTCAAGGCTTTCAGCTTCTCCTTCGTTGCCAGCAAGTTTTGCATTGCGAATTAATTCTTGAAGTCTCACCTCTCGATCTGATGCTTTCATCCGCGCACCTAGTTGGTTTTCGATGTCCAAAATCTCTTTTAACGAAGTTTTTCCACCTTTCTTCGTCTTACCATCTCCGCCTCCCTCTGGAATAGGCGCAAGATTCTTTAATTGCTGTTCCGCTTGTTGCTCATCAAACTTTACGCGAGTTTGCGTGTATTGAGCCTCCCTCATTAGGTCTTGCTGTTGCTGAATGCTACCGGCTATTGACTGCCTAGAAATCATGCCGCCTTTCATGCCTGGAATAGGGCTTCTTTGCACTGGAACGCCAAGTGCTTCCAACTGAGCCGCTTCCTGCTCGTTAATAGGCACCATATTGGTTGCAGCGCTTGTCCCTGTTTTTCTGTAATTAACACCTTGCCTGGTTGATAATCTCTCAAGCAAACGCACGCCTGACTGCCGCTTTTGCTCCTCGGTTCGCGCTTCTGTACGAGACATCGAGCGAATCGCTTGAGCGGCTCCCTGTGCTTTCGCTTTCACGTCATCAAGACGTTGGCCCATTTCTACAAATTTTTGAATTAAAAGTCCAAGGCCGATTACAATTGCTCCAATTACAGTTGCACCTAACGCAGCTCTCAACGCTACGCCAAAAACAGTTGCTTGTCGAGCGGCACCAGAAAAGGCAATACCAGTTCCATTTGCGCCACTAGCCAAAAGTCCAAGTTGAATCCTTGTCGAAACTGTAGTGGAAGAAAGCGAATTCATTGAAGCCGACAGTGCAATAATTTGCCGACCAAAAGAAACAAAAGCTTGAACAAGAGGCAATGCAATCAAGGCTCTAAGCACTGTTGTGACTAGTAAGGCCTGTGCATACAATTGAATAAAGAAGCCGATAATTGGATTGCTAGCAATTTGCAATAAAACCTTTGCTAACTGCAGTGCGCCCTGTGCTAACAGTTTGAATTGATAAAGCAAATCAAAAATCGTTTCCTTTATGCCATTGAAAGATGTTTTTAATGATTCAAGTTCTCTTGCGATTGCAAAGCCTCCAGATGTTTCTGCGGTGGCTCCAGTAAAAAATGCATTTAGTCCATCTGTTACCGTTTTCAAGCCATTTGCAATGGGGGTAACAAAGCCATTTAAGAATTGAACTGCCAAGGGCTCAAATGATTGGTAGAACAATTGCAAAGAAGTTTGCATATTATTCATTGCACCTTGAAATGTAGAAGCCGCCCCCTGCGCTCCAGCAGCGAATTTAGCATTCATCACAATGCTGACATTATTTAATAATGCAACCATTGCTTCACCTTTATACCTGCCTTCTTCAAGTGCCGCCGAAAAATCTGCAATTGCTTTTGGTCCTTTAAATCCAGCAGCTTGAGCAAAAATAGCCATTGCGCCTGGTAACACATCGCCCAACTGGCCCTTTAATTCTTCGCTCATCACTTGGCCTTTGCTTGCCATTTGAGCGAAAGCATAATTAACTCGATCAACCTTGTCCGCGCTCATGCCGAAAGTAGCAGCGGCCTTCGTAATACCAGTAAATAAGCCTCGAATTTGATCTCCATTAAAGCCAGCAGGCTCCATAGAAGCGTATAATTTTGTGAAACCATCTCTAGCAGATTGGAGAGGTACATTATATTTTTCAACTAAATCTAATATTGCTTCATTTGAAGCCTTCGCTTCTTGTGCAGATGGTGTTATTGCTTCGAGAGTATTTCTAAAACTTTGCAGCTTGCTCACCGCGTCACTCACTTGACCAGGTAGATCTTGGAAAAAACCTAAAAGCTTATATGCCTGACCAAACAACAGCACCTGCTTAGTAGCAAAAGCAAACTCAGAGCCAAGTTCACGAATGGTACCAGCACCAGGAAGATTGACGCCTGCCATAGCGCGACCAAAGGCACCGGCTCCGCCAAGTCCGCCAAATCTACCGCCGCCTCCGCTCGGAGGCTGCATACCACCACCCGCCCCACCTTGTACCATTGCTGGCTGAGGAACAATGGCACCCCCGGCAGCGTAGGGTACAATTGCGCTGGTGGGACGTGCTCCGCGATATGCGTAACTATAAGGCGATGGAGTGCGCCCTTCGCCACCTCCGATTACGTCCATGCCACGCAAGTCCGAGCGCATGCGGGCTTCACGTTCGCGACGTGCCATCATTTCTGCGCGAGTTTCGCCACCAACTGCACCCGTGGAATAGACACTAGGAGCACGACCAACTCCAGCAGGAAGTAATCCAGCGATGCGACTAGGACTAAGCAATGGCTGCTGTGATGCTGCGAGGCCAATGCGAACGCTTCTAATTTGTTGCTTAATAGAATCAACAAAAGCATAAGCAGCGCTTCGCATAATGCGCTGCATTTCATCGCTTAATCCTGTGGGAAGATATTTTTGAGCACCAAATGCAGTGCCGGGCAATGCAGAAGGAATGGTCCCAGGAGGCAATGCTCTGCCAGTTTCTGATGGACCAATTGAAATGTTGCGAGGCGGAATAGTTGATGGAAAACTTACACTGGGCAGCGCTCTTCGCTCAGCCATTTGCTGGCGCATGGCAGCAGGATCCATGCCGAGCATGTTAAATAGGCCACGAGCAAACGTGTCTAGAACCCCTTTAAGAGGACTTTTGCCAACATCGCGCAATTGATTTTTGATGTTGCCAAGAATATTTTCGGCAATATCTTGATTCAGTTCCGCGACAAGCTTGTCAATTAACGGATCTTTCTTAAGCCTCGAAACACCGCCAACCCCCTGCTCTTTTGCAAGAGCCTGAAGTTGCTTGACAGTTAAATCCTCAAGAGCTTTTTTCAGTCGCTCAGAACGCCCTACTTCCGTGGCTTGCGGAACATTGCCGCCCGACAAACCTTGTGAGCGCATGTATTCAAAAAGCCCTGCCGCGCCAGTTGGTCCAGCAGAAAAACCTCTTTCAACTTCTGCTTTAACTTTGACACTAATCCCAGATAATTTTTGCTGTACCGCTTTCTTGAATTCCGAAACATCTGCATTTGTGATAGACGGCTTAATGCTTGTTGGAATGCGAAGCTTTCCATCACCTTGGCGAATTTGCTGGTTTGCGGCAATGCGCTGCCTGATGCCAACAATCGTCTCCTGAATATCTCGACCAGTAGCGCCATTCTTAACGCTTACAGGGATCTCAACCTTTTTAGTTTTGCTCAATGCTTCAAGCCGCCCTTGAATGCGCTCAAGCTGATCTTTTGTTAACCCTCCCAGAAGATTAAGCTCAATATTGATTTTCTTTTTTCCCAATGCGCGTTCGAGATTGCGCAACTCATTCGCAATAACAGAACGGTCAAATTTGATATTGACGGGAATGTTATATCCCGCAGCAGCTTGTCCTAATCCTGCTAATTGTTGCCTAAAAAATCCCAGGTCAAGACTTACCTTAAGCTTCAGTTCGGCGTCTTGAGCTGCCATCTTAATTTTCGCTTACTTTCCCTTTATTCTATAATCATTGCTCCTGATTACGCCCAGCAAAAGCTTTCATCTCATCGGCCAGTAAGGCAATCACTCTGCCATCCATTCGTCTTGTCTTCATTAAACGCTGAAGAACAATAAGACTTGCGTCTGTTACGCCATCCTCTTTCTTTAGTTTCTTGGTGTCAAACGGAAGAAAGTCCTCTGGCTTTACCTTGCTATTCTTGCCCGCCATCATCCCTGCCGCCATCGTACCAAGCTTGGCGATGGCAACACTACTTACGTTATATTTCGCAATGTCATGACGATCAAGATATTTCAGCGCACGCTTAACATCATCAAGCTTCTGGAGGCCAAAATTTTTGGCGCTCCATCGCTCATCATTAAAATCAGAAGCTGAGAGCCTGAAATAGATTTCGTTCCAATCTGTCAGGCTCTTAAGCTGTTTCCTCGCTTGCGCTTCAAGCTTTTCTGCTACTGAGGACCATTCCTCTTCGTCGCTTTTTTTGCTTCTACAGCCTCCTGCGTCTCAGCATTTTGCTCTTCGGCAATAAACTCAACCACTTTTGCAATGGCTTTACGAGGAAGATTCTTGGTATCTTCAATTTCCCAATCACCAAGATCTTGCCATTCGCCATCAATGAGGCCTTGTCCACGAGAGCGAATGAAGGCAGTTACCATGCGGGCATTAGTAGCCTCCACGGACGAGCCGCTGGTAATCATGCTCAGCGTCTCTTCAGTAAATTCAGAAAGCAGCTCTGTTTCTGAAATTGAGCCACCGCCCTGTAGCAGCGCAAAGGCCTCATCCAAGGGAATCTCGCGAGAGGCAGCGATGCGCTTAGCAAGCTGCACGGCGCGAATGGTGGCTTGACTTTGTAATTTACTAATCTCTTCTTGTTCAATGGATTCAGCGACCAGCCAACTGCCATATTTCTTCAGGCGAATCTCGGGCAGCAGCTCAAAATAACCTTCAGTTTTGGTCTGAACTAGGAAGCTGTATTTGCTCATGATCAAGGATGTTTAACAATGCATTGAACACCTTCACTCGTTCGTGAGAAGAACGAAACTCTGGTGGCACTTCAATCAGCATTGAATGATTGTCGTTGCCAATTCTAATGGTGGTTTCTCTGCAGGAAATAAGGCATAATATTCCCACCTCCAAAGCAGTGCCATCAACTAGACAGTTAATGGCATGTACTGTATTGTCCCCACTCCATAAATAGTCAATTTTCATTTGTTCAATGCAGTACGTATTCGCATCTTAAGCTCCTTGCTTACTTGGCTCCCGTCAAAAAGATCTCGCTGCTGGAAAATGTCAGTCCATTTGCGAGGAGCCAGATTAGTGCTGAGCCCTTCATGGACATACCAAGCATATCCGCGCCCACTGCTATTCTTTGCATCCCAGTTCCATGAGGCAGTGACATCCACTCCTCCTTGCGTGATAGTAAAACCATCTCTACCACTTCTGTAAAGATCTCCTAGGTCAAAAATGTTACGAGGACTTGTGACTGTTTCTCCGTTTTTGCGCTCTGTTTCTCCATCGTAAGGCCATTTATCTTCCAAGAATTGATCACGGAAGTAATCGTTCACATCAAAACGCGTCCATGTCTCAAATGCTTTGACAAGCTTGTTAACAACTGCATCTGGATTGACAAATTGCCCGCCAACAATAGTTCCACTCATGGCGCCACCAAATTACGAAGAACCAAATCGGGAATCAAAAAGCGACAACGTTCATAAGCAATATCATCACCAGGGAAATATCGTTGCGTGGCATCTGGAAATCTGCGGACCATTCTGTCCATGGCCAATGCAAGAGTATTGCTATTTGGCGTGTATTGCACTAAAACAATTTCCCATATTTGCGTCACTTTTACAGCTCCTCCCAATGGAGATCCAGGAACGAGTTCTGGAAATTCACGCATGGTCACTTCCAAGCCTTTTACCTTCCATTCTTTCGGAACGCTTTGCCTGCCAACTACATACACAGCAGGAAGCGTGGAATTATTTGGCAGCGTATAAGTGCCAATAAGATTTGGTGCCGCAGAAAGAAGCGTTGTAATCGTATCGCGCAGTTGTGAAATGTCCATTAAAAAAGCCTGCCCCGTAGGGACAGGCTAGCGAAGATTCAATGGAGGAATCAGGAGTTGGGAGTGCTCGGAATAAGGCTGCCAGTGTTTTCAGCATTCTGGTGAATACCAATGCGACCACGGCTAACAAGGTCAAAGGTGCATTCAACGAGGTTATCAGCAGGATAGCTCTCGTTGTAGTTCATCACGCGACCAACGTAAGCCACGCGGTCATAGTAGAACGTATTACCAGAAGCACCAAGTTGCTTGTTGATTTCCACGTACACTTCAGCATTCTTGTCATAACGAGACGAGCTGATCACCTGGAAAGCTTCGTCAAAGCTGTTGGGCAGGAATACAGTGCCATCAACATCTTTCTGGAAATAGGAAGTGATGGAAGCAGTAGCCTGGCTGGTAACAATCACGCTATCAGCGAAACCGCCGCCGCCCAGCAGGTAGAATTCCTGGTTTCCATCATTAAAGGCAACAGAGGCAGTGGTGGCTGCCTGGAGAGTGTAGAGGGTGGGTGCGCCGCTAACAGTGAAAGTGGCGCCACTTTGCGTGATGGCGGGACGAGCAGTGCCAGAAATAGAGCCCACGCGGACAATCACGTCCTGGCTCTTCACTAGCTCAGTGGGATGGTAGAGCATGAGAAAATCCTCAATGGAAAAGAAGAGAGTTAAGCGTTGTCCACGCTTCCTTTGCCAACTAGCCTAAAAATGCCTCTAATTGGCGTGCCTAAAAACTGCCAATAATGAATAGCAATTTGTTCATTAGGCAACAATTCAAATCTTCCTTCTCTTCCATTGATTGTCGCTTGAGCAGAATCTCCCACGGTTACGCCAGACAAAGTAAGAGGGCTGGTCATCCTGCCTTCCATGTAGACGGCAGTTAGATCAGCCCCCAATAGTTGGTCGTAACGAGGATTTTGCTTCTGCTTTAACGTGGCATAAAAAGTAATGCCAGTAGCCGCAGGTACATAGTTACCAGTTTCATTGTCAAGCACATAGCCCGAAGCCACATTAAATACCAAAGTGGCATTTGCAAGTGGCTCCAAGAAATTGCTCACACGACAAATCCAACAGAAGAAAGAGGAAGATTGTTGGTCATTCGTTTAAACTCCTGACCATACTGAGTGGCATCAAGCCCCTCGCCATACACTTTGCCGTCAGTGGCACCAATTTGAATGCCCATTTGAGCAAGTTGAATGGCAATAATATGAGCCGCTAAAAACTTAACTGCTCTATCTGTTTGATCCCCAAACACATCAGCGGAAGCATCAAAAGTAGCTTCTGCAATGGCACCGTTAACAATGCCAGAAGGATGTGGACTGAATTCAGGAAAGCGCTCCAGAAAGCTCGCGTAAGTGACCGCCATGTTCAGGCTTTCCCAATACGAATGGCTTCAATGCGCTTTGCAATGGCATTCCTCACGCGAATGCGCCCTTCAATTTTCTTCCAATCTGCCAGACGATCTGGATCATGGATGAGTTCAATGGCGCGAATTGCTTGCGTAAGGGGAAGTTCGCTAAGACTTTGAACATTCTCAGGCAGATCTTCTACCATCACTTGTTCTTTCATCTCTTCAATGGCGCCAATAGCAAGCAGCTTTTTAACGGCACCATTTTCTTTAGCTTCCTTCCACTTCTCATCAGGAATTTCCTGATTAAGTCCAGGAGTGAGTTGGATAAGCCCGCTCTTGGTAATAATGCCAAACCCTGCATCGCGAGGGGGATTCTCAAGTTCGGGGCGATAAGCAATCAGCATTGTTCAATAAAAACAATTGCTAATAGCTTAACGCCCCTCTTCTTGATTAACTATCCTCAGGCGGAAGCCTGCACGTAGATCATGCTCTTGGGATAGTACAGAGCAACGCCACCAACGCGAGCATGAGCAGGAACGATAAACCCCAGACCACGCTGCTGGGGCGGGAACAGCTCAAGGGGCTGAGGAATGTGCAGTTGCACCTTCTCAGGATCACGCTTGTACACAACCATGCGGTCGGTGTTCAGCGGGCTGTTGTCAGCTTCCAACTGGTTGATGGGCTCAATGTTACGGATGTAAGGGTTGGTGCGCAGGAAGTATTCCAGCACAGTCACGTCCGAGCTGTCGGAATTGCGAGTGGTGCTGATCTTGTTGTAGTCAGCGTAGGACAGCAGAATGGTGTCCGGCTGTTCCTTCATCTTGGAACCGTTGATGATGGCAGTCACGCCATAATTCAGCAGTTCCAGCATTTCCTGGGCAGTGGTGCCGGCGCTAGTGAACCACTTATCAGCGGCAACAACATCCACAGTGGAATTGTTGAAGAAACCAGCAAGACCCACAGAGCTTTCACCGAAGAAAGCCAGGCTCTCCACTTTCTCTTCATAGGCACGACGCACAGCAGCAGCACGACGTTGCTCCAGGGCGATGTTGGCCATTTGAGCAGCACGCAGTTCCTGCACGGTGTAGCCAAAGCTGCCACCAAAGGAACGGATGTTGATGCTCTTCTCCACTTGGCTGATGTCGGCACGGGGCAGATCATCGGCAGCATCAGCAATCAGACGGAACTCACCAGTGGAGTCCATGATGCGATAGGTGAAGGTCTGGGCGCCAGGACCAGCTTCAGCAGTAACAGGAAGCACAGTGGGATATTTAATATCCGCATACTGCACTTCAAACACTTGGGGGCGAATGTACTCAAGCTGACGCTGGAGGAACAGGCCCGCATCATCCATACGGAATTCAGACATTTTTAAGAGCCTCCTATCAAGAATCAGCAGAGAGGGTGAAGCTCGGACCATTCAGCTCCAGCACAGCGAGGCCGCTGCCAGTGGTAGAAGTGAGGAAACGAGCGTTTGCGAGGCGAACAGTCCGGCCCGATGCGAAAGCATGGGAGAACTGACCAGCCTTGCCAGTGCCGCTAGCGGAATACAGCACGCGCACGGGAGATGCGGGAGTAACGGCACCAGTCACGTAGACAGCCACTGCACCTTCGTTAGCCACGTTCATGGCTTGCTGATTCTTCACACCAGGACGGTTGTTTGCGTCACGGGCAGTTTCATCGACATAAGTGAGGACGTTTACGCCCAGCACATTGTCAGAAGCGCCAGAGATGGTGGTAGCGGAGTTGGCAACAGTACCAGCAGTGTTGTAAACGACAAGATTGCCGAAAGGAACAACAGCGCCGGTCTCGTTAAGACGAGTGGAAATAGTGTTGTCGCGGATGTCAGACAGTTGACCTTCCAGCAGTGCATCGTGCTGCAGAGCATAGCTTTGCTGCACCCCACCAGCGGAGGCGGTGCCCGAAGCAGAGAAAGTTACGGCCATAATTACTTAGCCTCCTTGGAGATGGAAAGGGGCTTCTTCCAAGCATTCTGCAGCATGTCCATATAGGACGAAGGTGCAGACACAGGAGAAGCAATGGAAGCTACGACTTTGCGCAGCTCATCAGTGGTGGCAGAATCTTTGCGACCCTCGGCGAGAGTGTCAAACATTGCCTGCACGTAGTCATCGCTCTTCTCGGAGAGATCAAGCTCATCACCACGCACTGCCTTGATGGAGTCAACCATCACTTCGCGAGCAGTTTTGCCAGCAAAGTTATAGGCGGTGTCGAGCACAGGCTTGGCTTTCTCGATGAGAGCCACACGCTCTTCCACCATGGAATCAAGATTGATTTCCTTGGCGACAGCGAGCTCAGCGGAAAGTTCTTCCACTTGCTCGGCCAACGCATCAGCACGACCCTCAGCGGAATCACACTTGCCTTGCATTTCTTTTTGCATGGCGTCCATTTCTTCCTTCATTTTGGAAGCTTCGGACATCATGCCATCGTACTTTTTCTTCATGTCCTCGTAGGACATTTTGGCATCTTCCCGTTCTTTGGTAATCGCCAGAGCAACGCTCTCGCTCACCTCGAACTCGGCGCCATCGAAGTTGACCTTAGCAGTCATAGATGGATCCTCGTTATTTGTAATTAAGGATGGATCAGCGGCATCTTGGCGATCAAGATGAAGCTTCACTTGCGGGCCAGCGCGGCCCCGACGAACAACGGCGATGTGATTTCCGATGATTTCCTTTTGGATGCCATCGTAGTGCTCACCGCTATCAGTGACGCCAGGCGTTGGATCGTAGTTGACCCTATAGCCAGCGCTTACCTCACGAGCATCACCTCGCATGATACGTTCAATGGTATCTTCGTCCGTGATTGTCATCACGGCCTTAACAAAACCATTGTCGTACACCACTTCAGTGCCGCTAAAGCCTACTTGGTAGTCTTTAGTATTTGCGGCATCAAGAAGAACAGGAGGGTGCTCCGAAGTGATTGCCTTGCCCGCAAAGGAAGCAAGACTATCGGGAGACGCCACTTCTGTTTCAGGCCTGTATTCACGCCGCACTGAACCATCAGCATCTGTGTAGAGCTGAATGCCAGTGCGAGCGATAGAGGCCCATGCCCGAAGATAACCCTCGGGCGTCACCTCATATTTCTCAATGGGAGAGAAATCGTAGCGACAAGATGTGGTGCTCATATAATCACTTTACCAATAATTATAGTTTACAATTGAAACAGCTATTCAGGACTGAATAAAAGATGTGGCTGCTTAAGAAAAGCGACGTAGATGTGCTTAAGATGCCTCATCAGCAGGCTCGCCTTCTCATTGCTTCTCGCATTAAAGAAGCCCGCCTTAATAGCGGGCTTTCGCAAAAGGATGTAGCGCAAGAGCTGCACACAAGCCAAAGCTCTTATTCGCGAATGGAACGAGCAGAACTCGCTCCCGATTGCGTACAGATTCGCACTCTTAGTGGACTCTATGGAATAAGCGTGTTGTGGCTAATGGGCTACCCTTCATTCATTCTCAACACGAGAAGAGATTAGCCTTCGTCATCGTCATCATCGCGAAGATCACGAAGTTGATCTTCAATGCCTTCCATTACATAAGACTTTGCCATTGCCTCAATTTCAAACACTAAAAATTTAGTTGGCTCAAAATGAGGGTCAGGCTTGTCGTAAACACTCATCACATAGATGTGAGTTTCATCGAGCCTTCCATTTTTAAAGCATTGTTTTTCTACTAGTTCCCATTGCGAAGTGTTGCGATGTTCGTTGGAAGAAAGAATGGCTAAAGCCTGCATCACGCCAATGCCTTCATCTTCTTGCTCGATGACGCGCACGTATTCGCTCATTGGCTTGTATTACGACTTTCTACCATCTTAATGATGCGATTTGCCCATGCCCTCCCTGCATCGCCTCCCCATAGAAGCCATGCAATATATCCGGCATCATTTTCACCACCACTTTTATTTTTTTCGTGGCGAGAAAAGAATGCAGACATGCGCTTGATGGTGGCATAACTAATTTTGCTACCTCCAGCAAGATCACCAGCCCTGGCAACGCCGCTGCCAATGCCCTGTTTGCCCGCTTCCTGCGTCGTTAAACCGCCTTTTCCATGCTTCTTACGCAGTTCTAGCCCGCGACGGGCAGCGCTTCTTACAGCAGCAGGAGGGGCAAAGCTTTCAGCATCACCCCTTAACGCTTTTTTCCGCAGTTGCCATCCATCTCTTCTTCCCCTTCCATGCCTTCTTCTTCTGGTTCTTCGACTTCCATGCACATCATGGTGTCAATATAGGCATCAATGTAAGCATCACTTTTTCCTTTCATTGACATGCCAGCTTCAGAAAGTGCAATGGCAATCGCCTGCTTGCGATTGGTGACGGGCTTCTTGTCGCTTCCCTTAAGTTTGCCAGCTTTAAACTCGCGCATTACCTTGGCAACTTTTGCCTGTTTTTCTTTCTTAGTCATGACTTAAATGCTTTCCTTAAGCATAATCAATGAATAAATCCTATCGGCGCAGTGGCGATATTCATGCCGGGAAAAAGCTTATCGCGATACAAAACCATGCCAGTAATGAGACGTTCGGCAATAAAAGCCAGCGCCCGCTTGTCATAGCCTCCAATGCGAAGAAAATGCTCTTCGTGCTTGCGCCAAATAGGAGCAAGCGCAACAAACAATGCGCTCATAAATTGTTTGTATTGAACGTTGCTTCCTCTCGCCATATTGCAGCCAATGAAAGTATTTTGCTTCCAAATGGTATCAATTTCTTCGCGAGAAAAAATCCAGCTTCCAGAATCAGCAATCTCTCTCGTGATGGCAGGTGCATCAAAAGCAGAATGTCCACCATAAAACTGCTGCTCTAATGTGCAGTTAAATAATGCAGGCTCTGGGAAATAAAGCGTGTTTTCGTCATACCATTGATCTTCTGGCTCTAACCAATTGCGCCGGTATTGCGCATTGCCAATATTCTTCTCATTCGCATTGAGAATCATCCAGGACACGCAAGACAGTTCTCCCCATCTGCTATTTAACTGCGAAAGAGAAGCATTCTCATCGTCAAATACATAGCCTTGCAGACGAAGAGTTTCGCGCTCTTCACTCGTCAAAGCATGCGATCCTCCCATGATGGGGACAATGCGAGAGCGAGCCTGGTAGCGTACTTTCTCTCCTGGAATGCACACCGCATAAATCGTGCAATCAGACGGTTGCATATACCTTCCTCGCTGCCCATAGTTCATTGTAATTATTTACACCCTTGGCTCCAAGGCCAGTAAGATCACCTCCTCCGGCAGGCTTGCTCCAGGCCATGATCGTACCATCTGGTAAGACAAAAGCCCTATTTTTCTGGTCATGCGTTGGCGTCAGTTCAAGATAGTCACCATAGACAAAATTGGCTTGGCTTCCATTTAACGCAAGTGCCTTACCTAACAGTGTTGGCCCCGTAGGGCACAATGGTGTAATGCCATAGTATTGCTGAATGCAATTGGCCACGATCATTTCAATGGCAGTCTGCAGTGCTGCATTATTTGGCTTGGAATAAAGCACTGTCGTAGCACATGCCCAACTCGTATAACTAAAGCGCTGAATATCGCGGAAAGCTAAGAATTCAACACGGTCACCAATGTCCACCGCATTAAAAGCCCTAACTCCAATATCAAAATACCAGCCACCAAGCTTGTTCAATAAACAAAAGCGGCCAAGGTCTGCTTTGTAAGAGAAAGGCGTAAGGCAATCATATGCCCATACCACTTCCTCTCCATAGTTCTCCGCGATGAAAGAACGAAGCGTGTCATTGTTGTAAATAACATGATCAGCATCAGGAAAGCATGCATCAATGGTGCCAGTGGCATGCTTGAGAAACGGACTCAATTCTTCCGCTGGATCAGTAGAAAGAAAGATTTGTGAAATGTGCATGGCAATCAAACAATCTTGGCGGGAGTACCAAAGCCTGTAAATTCAGGCTCTGCAGGCTTGGTAGCAAGAGTCTCGCTCACTGCATCTTTAAGCTGCTGCTGAATATAAGGCCAAGTAAAAGGCTCCTCATGGAGACGGTTGTAACACCATTGCCCATGCTGCTTCAAAATGTCGCGATTCTCGTAATAGTAAGCGAGAATTTCTGCGGCAGATTCTGGATCCGGCAGCAAGCGCTCTAGTCCATAGTTCCTGTCAGTCTCACTGGCGTTGCATTCAATGCGTGGCACTTCATCAAAGATTTCTGCCAAGCTTGTATGGTCTGGCACTACTTGCATCACGCCAATAGAGCCATGCTCTGAATTTACCAGGCCCCATCCTTCGCCAATGCAAGTGTTGATGCCAATATCAGCCGCGTTATACACCTGATTCAATTGTTCCACAGATAGACAATTGTCTACAGAGAAGTGTGGACTGGTCAAAATTAGCTTGCCAGTAGGATCAAGTCCTTCATCACGAGCCACGCGCTTGAACAGTGGAACCAGTTCCCATCCCATATCCTTGCTTCCCATGTTTAGCCATAGCTTCACATTGTCTTTGTCTTTTGCAAATTTGACAAATGCCTTAATGGTTAAGTCAATCCGCTTCCGTGGCTGATTCCTATTGCCATTGAATACGATAAATGCATCCTCTGGCACGCCAAGGGCATTCCGACATTCTTGCTTGTCCATAGGGAAAAACTTTGTGAAGTCAGTGCCATGACCAATGACGCTAATGGGCTTCTTATAGCCCATTAGCTCAAGCTCTTTCCTGCCAAATTCCGTATAAGTGGCAAGACCATCCCAGTCCATCATTCGATCCGCTAGCTCGGGAAACAAGCCATAGGAATCAATGGGAGTGTAAACAAACCATTTAAAGCCAATCCGTTCACGCAAGGGCTTCGCCTGCTCCCATAAATTCAGTGCAATCCAAATGTCATTGGTCACCCATACCAAGTCTGGCTTCACAGCTTCAATAACGCTCGCAATGCGATGGGATCCGAATGGGTCGGAGCCATGCAGCATGGCGGGATACACATTGTATTTCTTTGCTTCTGGATGAGGGTCGCCATGGTAATTGACAGACAGCACACTCACTTCATGCTCTTCTGCCAACGCAGGCAGCAAGTATTGAGCGACTCGCCCAAAGCCTGTCTCTACAAAAGCATCACCACAATAAAGAATGCGAGCCATAGTCTTCCATGAATCTTCGTCATCTTAAGGGCCTTTTATACTGAGGGCACAAAGGAGGAAAATGACACTATCTCCCGGCTCAATACGTTTTTGCATTAGCACTTGCAAGAAATTTGCCCCGCATACCATTCCAGTTATCATCCCCAGCTTGCTTGCCGCTGGCATCAAGCAAGAAGAAATTTTAATTGTCAATGGTGGCCACTCTGTTCGTGCTAATACAAGCTATAAAGGCGTGCCAATGCTGCTGACACAGCAGAATTCCTTTGAATACACGCCTCTCATTGAGATTGTGGAGCATTCAATGGAAAGCGAGTATTGGTTTCTTCTTCATGACACTTGCATTGCAGGCTCCCTCTTTAAAGCATTGGCTTACGAGCCTCCCGTAGAGGCTCCGGAGAAAGTGGCTATGAAGCAAACGCCATCAATGAGCATTGGCCTTTATCGCCACGATTACCTCATGGCTCACAAGGAGCGCTTGATGGCCATCAAAAATCTGGACAGCTCTCCTGAGGCATTGCAGCAATGGAAACAGTGGGGCGTGCCGAACGAAGACTACATGCTCTGGAAACTCCAAGACGTGCCTTGTCACATCTACCATCCAGACAAGCACGGTGTTGATGAATGGAATTATCAAGGACATGCCGACCCCTACGGTACTGGCATGCAACGCCGCATTGAATACTTTCCTCAATTGCACCTTTCTAAAGCCAAAAGCAATTGGCAAGGCGTACAACCCCACCTTTGCATCGACATCTAATGAAGCGCTTGGCAATTATCGGCGGAGGATGGGTGGGATGTCATTTAGCAATGGCTTTTCGCGATGAAATGGAAGTGACGCTGTATGAAAAGAATCATACGCTCATTTCAGAAACGTCCTTTATTAATCAAAATCGCTTGCACTATGGCTATCACTATGCCAGAAATGCTGCCACTCGCCGCTTATGCGCCACCACTTTTGTGCGCTTCATGGAGGATTATGGCGATCTCGTTCACGATGTAGAAAATAATTACTACGCAGTTTCAGAAGATGAAAGTCTTCTTGATGCTGAAACCATTTCAATTATTTTCGGACATGGCCCTCATGCCAAATTGGATACACAGATTTTTAACCACACATCGCTTTTGCTGGCCACTCCCGAAAAGCGTATTGATGCCATTGGGGCGAGCTTGTATTTTCAATGGCAGCTAGAGTCACTAATCAAAAAGGAAAAGATTCAGCAATGCAATCTAAAGGCGTTAAAGCAAGATTACGATTTTGTTTTTGATTGCACTAACAATACCCTCCTTGATCCATTGCCTTCTCATTTTTTTGAAGCGGTGGCAATGTTTATTTATCGCCCCAAAACTCCTCTTCCGTTTGGCGCTCTCACCTACATTGACGGAAGTTTATTCTCTATCTATCCGTACAACGATAAATGTTTCTCATTGAGCCATGTCAAGCATGGCATTATGAACGGCAATTCACTCGACGATGCGGACAATACAAGGAAATTAATCGAGCAGCACGTGGAACGTTATTGGCCAGGCTTTGCCGATAGCTTTGACTATCTGTTCCCCACTCTCTCAATTAAAGCAAAGAAAAAAGACTGCAGCGCCAATCGCACGCCATTAATGCGTCAAGATGAAAATCTATTCTCTTTCTTCACAGGCAAAATCCAAGGCATCTATGCCATTGAAAGCATGGCTAGGCAAATTATTGCTCAGCCATAAAGCTGCCTAAACAAGGGATATTCTCGATAGTGTTGAGAAACGTTTACAAGTTCGCGAGTGATTCCACCTTGGTAACTGCTCGCAACTAAAAGCCGTTTGATTTGCCCGTGTTCATACTGGTTCAAAATAGGACCATTGTCAGTGTCGCTGATATGAACGTGAGCAATGAAGCGAAAGTAATGTTTGATAATTTTTGTCGGACTGTCGCCCTGTAGCCAAGCATTATTTGTATCAAGCATTGTCTTTACATTGCGCAAGTTGTAAAAATCAATATGATTGATAATCTCCTCGACTGTGTAAAAATACTTTCCGCCAAATGCTTTGGCAATGGGTTCAATGCAAAGAATGGCATCGTTAGCCTCCAGGATTGAATCCATGCGCTTCAAAACCTCCATCAAGCTTGACGGACTTCCCCGCCGCAAAGCGGGGCTGCCAAGGACAAAGCGCTTGATGCCCATCAGCGAGCCAAGCTTCACCACTCGCAGCAAATGCTCTTGTGTGGCGGCAGTGTCTTCAAAGCTTTGAACGGCGCTGTCGTAGAACAGCGCCTGGGCGGAATACGCCCAAAGGCCGTAGTGCTCCCTGTAGCGCTTTGCAATGTCGCCAAAGTCTTCATTTCTCGCAAAGATACGAGATGGCACCAGTTCAATGAAATTAAAAGCCCCAGCATTAGCACTTAAGATGTCATGCTCTTCTTCATCCTTCCAGCCAATCGCGCTAATTCCAAGCATTAATAAATGCCTCCATCTTTTTCAAAGTGGTTTCTTTGCTGGAAAAATAAGGCCCATAGTCGTATTCAATTCGTGGCCCGCAATCAACAATTGTCTTCGCCCACGGAAACCACCGGTCAATAATCTCTAAGGTTTCAACGGGCTCCGAAAACCATTGATGCTCGCCGCCTTTTTGACAAGCTTCAGTGTGAAGCCATAAATCCTTCAAATCGTACCATTGATAGCAAGAATTAGCATTAATTTTTTCAATGTTATTGCCATTAAGAAGATCAAACAAGATGTTTTTCTTGATGCGCTTATGAAACAATGCAGGGAGACGAATGATGGTAATTACGGATTCTGGGAATGTGGTCTTAACTAGCAGTTCAAAAATGTATCGCGTTGAACCATAATTGATGCCATGAATTTCCGGGAAGTTCTCCACGTATTTGTAAGTTTGATTGTAAATATCAATGGTGGAATAAAGGATGATTTCCTTTGGCTTCCACAGTCTGATCTTCGTCAAAACGTGATACATATTGTCGAAATCCGCCATTGGAGCTTGATTCGCTTTCCACTTTTCCGCTGGCAAACAAGCTAAATAGAGCTTGTCAACATCCCCCTTTAGCAATGGAGCAAGGTGAATATTTTCGGAATTAAAGCGACAATCAAAATCGTGATGCTCTCGCAAAACGCTTCCAATTAAACCAGTGCTTCCAACTAAAACATCCATGCTCACACTGCCACGACCGGCGCTTGTTGGCGCATGTATTTTACGCTGCATTTGCAATTGGACATACATGCACAACGCTGACCTGGCATGGGCAAGCTTCCAATGGGAACAACTCCTTGACCTGCATAGCGCAAACAATCGTCACAATGTTTCGCCTGTGGATCGAGGATGCGTCGCATCAAGCTATAGCCTTGTTTCTCCTGTCGAATTGTAGAGCCTTCCCAGTAAGAACCTCGCACAGCTTGAGCGTACATGCCGATACGAGCAAGAGCCATGGGAGTAGAAATGCTCCCAGCCAAAATATCGCGAGCAAAACTCTCCAAGTAACGGTATTCCGCACGAAGGCGCTGGCCGATGCGACCCCAGTCCGAAGCTTGCATCGTATCCCGTCCACCATTGCCAATGATCGCCGCTTGTGTATGGGCAAGCTTAAGAGCTTCCCTTACGCTTCGTTGCCATTGATCCAACGTAATATCGCCGCTATCAAGCATGCTTGTAAGACGACGTAGCAAAGTGCCAAGCTTGTTAATTCGACCATCAACCAAAGCCTCCACGGCAGACTGACTAAGGAACCGTCCATTGCTTCCGCGATAACGGCCACTAATGGGATCGTAGCGCCATGAGGATTGGTCAAAACGCTGTTCAAGAGCGGCAGCGAACGTTGATAAATCATTCAGGCCTTGCATCTTCAGCCTCCAGAATATCCTTAAAGCGCTCAGGTGCTTCCTCCTTCCATTGGTTCAATGCAGCATTAATATCTTCGGCGCTAATTAACGCGGCTTCATCCACATCAGAAAGAATGAGACCCTCCACTTTCATGGGCTCCATTGCATCCACTTTGCTGCTCACATTTTTAGCTGGGCCTTTACGTTCGGGGTTAGGATCGGCCTTTCGCTTACGAGCAACAATTGTTTGACGCTCTTCCTTGCTCATAGCTTGCGCTTTGGCTTGAGGCAGGCATTTTGGTTTGCCTTCCTTTTCTTCACGAGCGCCACAAGGGCCAAGAATTTCTCCATTGGCGCCAATCCTCACCCACTTTTCCTTGAACCATTTGTCAAGGTCATCGGCATGAAGCTCTTGTTCGTCGCTCTTAAATGCTCCACTCAGTGAGCCGTGCTTCTTCTTGTACATTTGCTTGTACTGTTGCACCACGTAACCACTCGCATAAGCAGACGGCCACACTTTGAACTTTGCCTTGGCAGCACTAACTGCTCGTGAATGAAGCGCTTCGTCAGTGAACTTTACGTCGCCGCGAACTTTCTCTAAATCACGAGGCAAATAAAGCCCAGCAGCATCTTGCACTTCACGGCTGCCGTCCATGGGAAGCGTGCCGTTCTCCTCGTTCATAGGATCACGACCCCCAGGAGGCACCGCCATCTTCCCCCCAGCTTGAGTGGGAAGTTCCCGCACTACGGACGGATCCAAGGTGAGTTCCATGCTCCACTCAGAGCCGCCATAACGGGCATCTGCCACCTCCTTGGGACTCAGTACGCCTAGTTGGATGTAGCGACCATCTACAGCCGCCACACGCGCCCGTACGTCCGCCATCTCGCGCTCATTAAGCTCGAACAATGGATTGAAAGCAATGCGCCATGATTCAGGAAGCTTGCCCTGTGTTGGGCCTTCCTTGCTGAGCATGATCAGCTCCATCAACTGCTTGATAGGCCTCTTGAAATGGACGCTTTGATAATCAGCAAGCGTTTTAGCAAAATCACGCTCTTCACTACGACCAGTAGATCCAAGTCCGCTAGGACTTTCGCCAAACAGCACAGTATGAGGAATTTTGCTGGCGCCAATAATGTCAACGCGCAGCTTTTCCAGGATTTCTCCAATGCCACCAAAATTGCGGCTAATAAATTCAAGCTCTTCCTTTTCCGCATCAATCGCGTAGCCGCGATAGATGCTTTTGCTCATGTCATTCACCTGCAAGCGGTCACGAATGGAGCCTTCCTTGCCAGCAGCAAGCATTGCTGCCAAGCCTCTCACTTTATGAACAAAAATATCAAATTCAGTGAGGAGCGTAGCCGCAGAATTTAAACCAGTCCAATAATGCCTAAAGCTGTCATAAATAGTCTGCAAACTACTCATGCCCCAGCCATAGTTACGCTGTCTCACGCGATAAGGAAGCCAATCACCATCAAAGCGAAGAATGCGATCTTTATGGATGTAAGATAATTGCGGCTGGTTAATTAAATCACCGGAGATAATCTGATAATAAGTTGCCTTGGAGTAGTCGTATAGGTTTTCTTCGTTAATGACGGGAGCGATTTGCCATCTATCAAGACATTCAATGTCTTCGATGCGGCGAATATTACGTTTATCGACAGGCATATAAGCGGGACGCCCATCGTCAATAAAGAGAAGTAGACAAGCACCCCCATAAAGGCGGGAGTTTTTCGCTGCAAGATTGAGGTTTTCAAGGATGTATAAATCTTCAATTACTTGTTCAATGCCCTGTACTTCCTCGGCCCTGACGCCTTCTCCACCAAACAATACTTTGAAGCCTTTCCGAGTGGCTTGATCAGCATAAATGTCAACAATGCGACGAGGAAGCCATTCGCCATAAAGATTTTCTAGTTCTTCTTGGGCCAGGAATACAGTGGCAGTAGTTTTAGTGTACTGACTTTTGTCGCGACCAGTACCCATGCCAATGAGCACATTTTGAAGACCGTCTGCCCTCACGCCGCCACTGCCAAAGTGACCAAGATCAATTGCGTCGCTTTCCATAAGCTTTATTTATGGCCATGATGTATTGCTTTTATTCTAGAAGCTGGCTACATTGTCACGTAGCTTATGCGCACTATGGCCAAGTCTCCGCTTGTTTTCGCGTTCAGTGAGGAAGACAAGGAGCTTGTACGGACGGAAGCCATGCGCAGGCAGCGTTTCAATGAGAAAAAGGGGCTGAAAGGGCGCAATGGAGGTCCGAAAGAGGGAGACAAAGCCCTGTTCGCCCACAAGCTTGGTGCTGCTGGCGAACTAGCAGTGGCAGATTATCTCCAATTGCGGGAGTTTCTCTATCAAGAAACAGAAGCAATTCGTGGCTCCTTTGATCTGCCGCCCAATATTGACGTGAAGACGCGCTCTCGTCATAACTACGATCTCATCTGTCAACTAGACGAGAAGCCCGGAAAAACTTTAGTGCTGGTTACAATTCAAAACAAAATCACTCTTCTCCATGGTTGGATAAAGAGTGAAGATGCCATGAGGGAACAATGGAAGAAGGATCCTGCAGGCGGAAGGCCGGCTTATTTCGTTCCTCAATCTGCATTGCTTCCTCTTATAGACTTGCGTCATGCTGAAATGTTCTGACTTTTCTAAACACGCTCTCAAGCTGGATCTCTATCCTCAGCAGGCAAAAATCCTTGACAATTTCTTCCAGCCAGATAAGAGCCATGCAGTATGGGCTCTTGGACGACGCTCAGGAAAAACTGTCATGGCAGCAGTGGCCTGCGTCTATATGTGCTTCGTCCTGGAGGATGAATACCGTAGGCGCGTGAGAAAAGGCGAGAAATGGTACATCGTGACAGTGGCAAACAGTCAGGACCAGGCCCGCATCGCTCTCAATAACATTCGCCAGCTCATTCTTGATAGCCCCTTCGCTCAAGAAATTGTCCGCGAAACTGCCGACATCATTGAGCTGAGCAACAACTGCGTATTCAAGGCTATTCCCACTTCAGGCCGTGCTGCTCGTGGTCTTGCTTGTGCAGGGGCAGTATTTGACGAACTTGCATTTGCCACTGAAGGTGATGCAAATAGCGGCGGCCGTGGCATTTATGACGCACTTTCTCCCGCCATCGCTCAGTTCGGAGGCAAAGGACGCATCCTTGAACTCTCCTCGCCATGGCTAACAGACGGCATCTTCTATCAGCATTTCAAAGAAGCTAGCTCCGGCCGTTTTCCTTTCATGCAAGCAGTGAATCTCCCAACATGGGAGATGAACCCAAGTATTTCGCAAGAGTTTCTTGACACAGAGAGACAGCGCGATCCTGAGAAGTTTAAAGTTGAGTATGGGGCGCAATTCGCGAGCAATCTTTCAGCCCTCGTTGCAAGCGATGTTATTGATGCCTGTATTGATGACCGTCGAGCGGCTTTACCACCCCGCGCTGAATTCCAAGGAGCTTACGTACTTGCCCTTGACCCCGCCCGTGGTGGCGTTGGCCGCGACGACTACACTGCTTGCATTGTTCACTACGAAAACGGCACTCTCGTCGTGGATAAGTTCCATTCGTTCGTAGCTGATTTTGAAATCAATGGAAGAAAGGAGGTGAATATCAATGCAGTGGAAGATTGGATTAAGGAGCAACATC
>JACCDT010975532.1_pt1 | contig 47330 bp, 50 predicted proteins | sample 7446291 | NCBI WGS metagenome assembly JACCDT01 (sample SAMN15323446, study PRJNA562643) | freshwater metagenome | isolation source: river surface water | place: USA:Blue River Watershed | collected 2017-08-17
ATGATCAACGGCATGATGACCCTGTCGGGCGCATGGCACAAACTGCGCAATGATCCGATCCTCAAGTTCCTGATCGTGTCGCTGTCGTTCTACGGCATGTCGACCTTCGAGGGCCCGATGATGTCGATCAAGACCGTCAACGCGCTGTCGCACTACACCGACTGGACCGTCGGCCACGTGCATTCGGGCGCGCTGGGCTGGGTCGGCCTTGTATCGATGGGCTCGATCTACTACCTGCTGCCGCGCCTGTCGGGCAAGCAGGAAATGTGGAGCGTGCGACTGATCGAGGTGCACTTCTGGGTCGCCACCATCGGCATCGTGCTGTACATCGCCTCGATGTGGATCGCCGGCGTGATGCAGGGCCTGATGTGGCGCGCAGTGAACGCCGATGGCACCCTGACCTATACCTTCGTCGAGAGCGTCAAGGCCACCTATCCGTACTACGTGATCCGCTTCCTCGGTGGCGCGCTGTACCTGGGCGGCATGTTGATCATGTTCTACAACATGATGAAGACCATCGCCGATGGCAAGCCGGTCGATGCACGCATCCCGACCGCTACCGGCGCGCACGCCTGATCGAGGAGATTTGAATGAAACTTGCTCACGAATCCATTGAGAAGAAGCCCTGGCTGCTGGCGATCCTGGTGATCCTGGTGGTCAGCATCGGCGGCCTGGTCGAGATCGTCCCGTTGTTCTTCCAGAAGTCGACCACCGAGCCGGTGGCGGGCCTGACGCCGTACAGCCCGCTGCGCCTCGCCGGCCGCGACATCTACGTCCGCGAAGGCTGCTACAACTGCCACTCGCAGATGATCCGTCCGTTCCGTGCCGAGACCGAGCGCTACGGCCACTACTCGGTCGCCGGCGAATTCGTCTATGACCGTCCGTTCCAGTGGGGTTCCAAGCGTACCGGCCCGGACCTGGCCCGCGTCGGCGGCCGCTACAGCGACGACTGGCAGCGCGCGCACCTGAACAACCCGCGTGACCTGGTGCCCGAGTCGAACATGCCCGGCTATCCGTGGCTGGCGAAGACGGCGCTGAATCCGCAGGACATCGTGCCCAAGCTGAAGGCCCTGAAGCGTCTCGGCGATCCGTACACCGACGAGCAAATCGCCGCTGCGCCGAAGGAACTCGAAGGCAAGAACGAGCAGGACGCGCTGGTCGCCTACCTGCAAGGCCTGGGCGTGCAGATCAAGGCGCGGAGGTAAGCATGGACATCATTTCCCTCGTGTCGGATGCGCGCAGCGTGGTCACCGCGCTGTGCATGCTGACCTTCCTTGGCATCATCGCCTGGGCCTACAGCGCACGCCGCAAGAATGACTTCGAAGAGGCGGCCATGCTGCCCTTCGCGGACGACGAAATGAACACTCAATCGCAGGAGCCGCGACATGGCTGATTTCATCAACGGGTTCTGGGGCCCTTACATCACCGTCATCACGATCGTCTCCATCATCGGTTGCGGCCTGCTGCTGTGGTCGCAATCCACGGTGAAGATCCCGCTGTCGAAAGACGGCAAGGCCGAGACTACCGGCCACAGCTGGGACGAGGGCCTGGAAGAACTGAACAACCCGATGCCGCGCTGGTGGATGTGGATGTTCTATCTCACCATCGTGTTCGGTTTTGCTTATCTCGCGCTGTACCCGGGCCTCGGCACTTACGCCGGCAAGCTGGGCTGGAAATCGTCGGGCGAGTACGAGAGTGAACTGAAGGCCGCTGATGCCGAATACGGCCCGCTGTTCGAGAAATTCAAGGGCACCGACCTGAAGGCGCTGGCTGCCGACACGAAGGCGCGGGCCATCGGCGAGCGCCTGTTCCTGACCTACTGCTCGCAGTGCCACGGCTCGGATGCGCGCGGCAACAAGGGCTACCCGAACCTGACCGACGCCGACTGGCTGCATGGCGGTGACCCTGAGGTCATCAAGGCCACGATCCTGAACGGCCGCCACGGCCAGATGCCTTCGATGGCTGCCGCCGTTGGTGGCGAGAAGGACATCGAGAACGTCGCCCACTACGTGCAGTCGCTGTCGGGCGCCGCCAGCGACCCGATCAAGGCCGCGTTCGGCAAGGAGAAATTCGGCGCCTGCGCCGCCTGTCACGGCGCGGATGGCAAGGGCAACCAGGCTGTCGGCGCGCCGAACCTGACCGACAAGGTCTGGCTCTACGGCGGCAGCACCGCGACCATCATGGAAACGATCCGCAAGGGCCGCGACAACGTGATGCCGGCGTTCGGGGAATTCCTCGGCGAAGACAAGGTTCATGTGCTGAGTGCCTACGTCTGGGGACTGTCGAACAATTCGACGCTGGACGCCGCGAAGTAATATAACGACGCATCCCGAGCTTCCGGGGGCGGCCGACCGGCCGCTCCCGGAACGCACCGAAGCACAGCTGGAAATGCCCATGGATAGCTCCACTCCGCAGGTCTCCGTCATCAAGATGTATGCAGCGCGGGAGGAAATCTATCCGCGCGAAATCCATGGTCGCTATGCCAGCCTGCGCTGGTTGTTCGTCTGGCTGACGCAAGCGCTCTTCTACGGCCTGCCCTGGCTGAACTGGAACGGCCGCCAGGCCGTGCTGTTCGATCTCGGCGCCCGCAAGTTCTATATCTTCGGCATCGTGCTGTGGCCGCAGGACTTCATCTACCTGGCCGCGCTGCTGATCATCTCCGCTTATTCGCTGTTCCTGTTCACGGCCATCTTCGGGCGGGTCTGGTGCGGCTTCACTTGTCCGCAGACGGTCTATACCGAGATCTTCATGTGGATAGAGCGCAAGATCGAAGGCAACCGCAGCGCGCGCATGCGCCTTGATCGCCAGCCTCTGTCGCTCGACAAGGTCCTGCGCAAGAGCGCCAAGCACCTCGCCTGGGGCGCAGTCGCCTTGTGGACCGGCTTTACCTTCGTCGGGTATTTCACGCCCATCCACGTGCTGGGCGACGAAATCGCCGTTCTGGCGCTGGGACCGTGGGAATTGTTCTGGGTGCTGTTCTACGGTTTTGCCACCTACGGCAACGCCGGCTGGATGCGCGAGCAGGTCTGCAAGTACATGTGCCCGTATGCGCGCTTCCAGAGCTCGATGTTCGACAAGGACAGCTTGATCATCACCTATGACAAGGAACGCGGCGAGCCGCGCGGCGCACGCAGCAAGGCCGATGCGGAAGGTGCCAAGGCGTTGGGCGATTGCATTGACTGCTCGATGTGCGTGCAGGTTTGCCCGACCGGCATTGACATCCGCAATGGCTTGCAATACGAGTGCATCGGTTGTGCCGCCTGCGTCGACGCCTGCAACAGCGTGATGGACAAGATCGGTGCGCCGCGTGGCCTGGTCCGTTACTGGACCGATCACGCCGCGTTGAACCGCTGGTCGTCGGCCGAGATCCTGCGCCACGCGTTCCGTCCGCGCGTGCTGATCTACAGCGTGGTCCTGCTGCTGATCGTGTCGGTGTTCTTCGGCACGCTGGTATCGCGCACGCCGCTGAAGATGGACGTGATCCGCGACCGCGGTTCGATGGGGCGCGAAATCGAGAACGGCATGATCGAGAACGTGTACCGTTTGCAGATCATGAATACGGACGAGGCCTCGCATCGCTACAAGATGGCAGTCTCCGGCATCGACACCATCAAGCTGCAAGGCAAGGACGAAGTCGAACTGGGCGCGACCGAGTCGCGCGGGGTGCCGGTCAACGTGCGCATCGACGAAGGCCACGGCAACAAGGGTTCGAACAAGATCTGGTTCACGATCACGTCGCTGGATGACCAGGGCGTCGAGGTGAAGGAAAAAGCGGTGTTCTTCATTCCACGCTGACCCAACATGCATACGCTGACCATGGACAAATTATCCACCCAACCCTGGTACCGGCATCGCTGGCCCTGGCTGCTGATGCTGGGCCCGGTGGTGGTGCTGGTGGCCGGCTTCATCACGATGTGGATCTCGTTCTCCGGCGCCGATGCGCTGGTCGTCGACGACTACTACAAGCAGGGCAAGGCCATCAATCAGGACCTGCGGCGCGACCGCGTCGCCGCCGAGCTCAGGCTGGCCGCCTCCTTGCGCTATGATGCGGCGTCCGGCCATCTGCTGGGGCAGGTGACGGGCCTGCGCGAATCCGTGCCGCTGACCGTGCTGCTGGTGCACCCGACCGTGCCGCAGAAGGACATCCGGCTCAGCGCGGTGCCGGATGCCAAAGGCGAATTCGTGTTGCCGCTGGCGATGCTCGAGCGTGCCAATTGGCAGGTGCAGCTCGAGGATGGCCAGCGCCAGTGGCGCCTGCACGGCCTGTGGCCGTGGCCGCAAAACAAGAATGTGGACATCCAGCCGCAGCGCCAGGATGCCGTGGGGAGATAACGCATGTTGAAGTTGGCAATGGCAGTCCTGTGGCCTTCATTCCTGTCGGCGATCATGGCCGAGGGCCTGTTCTTCTCGACCTTCGACCCGATCGACCTGATGCTGGCCGGCGGCCACGCCGAGCTGCCGCCCATTGCCGCCTATACGATGGGATTTTTCTTCTTCTGGGCCTTTGCCGCGATCGCCAGCATGCTGAGCCTTTACCTGTTCAAGGCCGACGAAGCGCCGCGGCAGCCGCCGTTCTGAACGCCGGTTCGCCAATGAAAAAAACGGCCCGCGATGCGGGCCGTTTGCTTTGCGCATGTCGAGCGCGGCGGCTCGCTGTTGCGTTTGATTGCGCGTGATTAATTGCAGGATTCCGTGCCGGCCGCGATCGCTCGCAGGCGTTCCGGTTCCAGCAGCTCAATCTCGCGATTGGCCACGCGCAGCAAACCTTCTTTCTTCAGCTTCGACAGCAGCCGGCTGATGCTCTCGATCGTCAGGCCGAGATAGTTGCCGATTTCTTCGCGCGACATGCGCAGCTGGAACGTGGTCGATGAATAGCCGCGTGCCGCATAGCGTGAAGACAGATTGATCAGGAAGGCGGCAAAGCGCTGCTCGGCGCGCATATTGCCGAGCAAGAGCATCACGCTTTGTTCGCGCGTGATTTCCTGGCTCATCATCCGGTGGAAGTGGTGCAGCAGCGTCGGGATGGTGCCGAACAATTCTTCGAGCCGCGCAAACGGGATCTCGCAGACTTCGCTGTCTTCCAGCGCCATCGCATCGCAATGATGGCGGTCGGCGCTGATCGCATCCATGCCCAGCAATTCGCCTGCCATCTGGAAGCCCGTGATCTGCTGCTCGCCATTGGCGCTGACCTGATAGGTCTTGAAGTGCCCGAGTCGTATTGCGTACAGCGTGGTGAACGGGTCGTCCATCCGGTACAGCAGCGTATCCTTCGGCACCTTGCGGCGGCGGCCGATGATCTGGTCCAGCTTGTGCATGTCCAGCTCGCCCAGTCCCATCGGCAGGCATAGCTGGTGCATGCTGCAAGCCGAGCAACTGGCACGCAGGGCTTGCATGTTCAGGTTGGCGGCGGGGGTCAGGGGCTGGGCTTGGGTCATTGTTAAGGCTGAGTGAAAGTGTCCGCCAATTTACCGCATTCAGCGCTGCGATGCCACTAACGTTAGTTAATTTGTATCATTCAACAAGCTCATACGGCAGGCCGACATAGTTCTCGGCAATATTGGCCTGCCCGGCCTCGGAGCCGGTGAAATAGGCCAGCTCGGCTTCCTGTATGCGCTGGTTGAACGGGTCGTCGGAGAACTTGTGCAGGATGGAGGTCATCCACCACGAGAAGCGCTCGGCCTTCCAGATGCGGCGCAGGCACAGCGCCGAATATTTCGCGACCAGGTCGGTGCGGCCTTCCTTGTAGCGCTTCCTCATCACGTGATACAGCGTATAGACGTCGCTGGCGGCCAGGTTCAGACCCTTGGCGCCGGTCGGCGGCACGATGTGAGCGGCATCGCCGACCAGGAACATGCGTCCGAACTGCATGGGTTCGGCGACGAAGCTGCGCAAGGGCGCGATGCTTTTCTCGATCGACGGCCCGGTCACCAGCGTATTGGCGGTATCGGCCGGCAGGCGCTTGCGCAACTCGTCCCAGAAGCGCTGGTCCGACCAATCCTCGACCTTGTCTTCCAGTGGGCATTGCACGTAATAGCGCGACAGCATCGCCGAACGCATGCTGCACAACGCGAAGCCGCGCTCATGGTTGGCGTAGATCAGCTCGTGCGACACCGGCGGCGTGCGCGACAGCACGCCCAGCCAGCCGAACGGGTAGACGCGCTCGAACAGCTTGATGCGGTCCGCCGGCACGGATTTGCGCGATACGCCATGGAAGCCGTCACAGCCAGCGATGTAGTCGCACTCGAGCTTGTGCTGCTGGCCGTCTTTTGTGAAAGTGACATACGGATGTTCGGTGTCGAAGTCGTGCACCCCGACATCGTGCGCCTCATAGATCGTGTTCGCGCCCGATGCCTGCCGCGCGTTCATCAGGTCACGCGTTACTTCGGTCTGGCCGTAGACCATCACGGTCTTGCCACCCGAATATTTTTTCAGGTCGATGCGCTCGACGCGGCCTGAGAACGACAGCGCGAATCCTTCATGCACCATGCCCTCGCGATCCATGCGCTCGCCCACCCGCGCTTCGCGCAGCAAATCGACGGTACCTTGTTCCAACACGCCGGCGCGGATGCGCGACAGCACGTAGTCCGGGGATTTCGCCTCGATGATGACGTTGTCGATGCCCTGCAGGTCGAGCAAGCGGCCGAGCAGCAGGCCGGACGGACCGGCGCCGATGATTGCGACTTGGGTTTTCATGGTGTCTCCGGATCGGGCATTTCGCCCTTGTAATTTTCAAGCCATCATCATCGGGCCTTGTCACAGCACGTGGAATGGACGATTCCGACAGAAAATTGTACATTTCGCGGAATGTCTGACTTGTCTGCCCCATGAGTGCCCGGCATTCCCAACGCCGGGCCGCTGCCGCCCCGGCCCCGGTTCCCGTGTACCAGCTGTACGGGGAGGGGCAGCCGTGGCTGACGCCGGACCTCGTGCATGTGGAGTCGATCGCGGCGCGCAGCCGCCTGCACCAGTGGGAAATCCGGCCACACCGGCATCACGGCTTGTTCCAGCTGCTATGGCTGCAGCAAGGCAGCGCCGAGGTGCGGCTTGATGACAGCACGGCCCGGTTGGCCTCCGGCAGCGTGCTGCTGTTGCCGCAGCATTGCGTGCATGGCTTTCATTTTTCGCACCATGCCCAAGGCGTCGTGGTGACCCTGGCCTACGCTTTCTTAGCGCGCCTGCATGGCGGCCTGGGCGAACGCCTGGCGGCGATGGCATCGCCGCAAGTGCTGGCACTGTCCGGCGGCGGACATCCGGCCGAGGTCGAGGTACTGCTGCCGGCCTTGCTGCGCGAATACGGCGGGCAGGGCGAGCACCGTCACCTGCTGCTGGAATCCTTGCTGGTCAGCGTACTGTCCTGGCTGTGCCGCGAGCCGGCAGCGCACGATGTTTCAGCCTCGAATGACCGCGGGCGGGGCTACCTGTCCGCGTTTTCAGCGGCCATCGAGCGCGACCATGCGCGGCACCTGCCGCTGGAACACTATGCGGGACAACTGGGTATCAGTACCGCGCATCTGAACGCGGTGTGCCGCGAGCTGGCCGGATGTTCGGCTCTGGCGTTGGTGCACGCACGGCTGATGCTCGAGGCCAGGCGTAACCTCGTCTACACGTCGATGAGCGTGCGCGACATCGGTGAAGCGCTGGGATTTGCCGATCCGGCCTATTTCACGCGCTTCTTCAAACGTGGCAGCGGCCTGTCGCCGCGCCGGTTCCGTGAACGGGCGCAGCAGGCAGGACAGGTGGGGTAAGCAGGGGCCGCCTGACGCGCGTCAGGCGGCGGGCAGGGGACTCAGGGCAGCAGAACCGACAGTTCGGACGCCGCCGTGAGCAAGTTGGGCAGGACGGTTTGTTCGAGTTGCGCGCGTGACACGCGCGTCGCTTGCGCGCCGATATTCAATGCCGCCATCGTCGCGCCGGACGCACCCCGCACCGGCACGGCGATCGAGCGCAGCCCGATCTCGAGTTCTTCTTCCACGATCGCAAAGCCGCGCTGCCGGGTCTCGGCAATGATTTCGCGTAGCCGCGCCTCGTTCACCACGGTACGATCGGTATAGGCCACCAGCTTCACTTTGGCCAGATACTGGTCCAGCGCCGGCTCCGACAGGCCGGCTAGCAGCACGCGGCCGAGCGATGTGCAATAGGCAGGCAGGCGGCTGCCCGCGTTGAGCGCCACCGACAATACGCGCGAGGTCTGCGAGCGCGAGATATACAGCACCTCATTGTCTTCAAGCACGGCCAGCGAGCAGGATTCGTTCAGCGTTCGCGACAACTGGTTCAGGCAAGGCTGTGCCGATACCGTCAGCGGCGTCGACGACAGGTAGGAGTAACCCAGGGTCAGGATCTTCGGCTTCAGGAAGAAGTTGTTGGCTTCCGAGTCGGCGTAGCCGAGCTGTTTCAGCGTGTACAGGCAGCGACGCACGGCGGCGCGCGGGATGCCGGTCTTGTGGCTGATTTGCGCGATCGTCATCGCACGGCGCTGGTCGCTGAACGCTTTGACCACGGCGAGGCCGCGCGCCAGCGAGGTCATGAAGCTGGGGTCAGTCAGTGCATCGATTTCTTCGGCAATTGTCAGCGGTCGCGGTGGTGGCGCGGCAGCAGCGGCCGGGGATGGCGCGCGCTGCGCATCCTTGATGGGTTCAGGCATCGGGGTGGAGACGTTCTGCATGGTCGTTTCGCTCGCGGAAAGTGTGTGTCGTTCGAACTACGGATAGGCGCGCATGGCTCCGGAGATGGCGGGCGGTTGCGCTGTGCCGAGCCGTTACCGTAACGGAACCCCATATTTTTTTGATAATCCCTGCGCTTACTCTTTGTGTATCCCTTTTGCTTGGGTGGCAATGGCCGGGGTTTTGCGACTTGCTGACAACACTCACGTTGCTTTGGCCGACCAGCGGTGTTCGGGCATCGCACACAAATTGCACAACCCCGCTTGTTCCTAGGTTTTGCGGAGGATAAACTCGACGCCTGTTCTATTAACAGTTATTTGTTCGTTTATCGAACAATTTGCGAGCACTTTACAATAAATATTCAGCGGGCAGGCAAGGGCAGCGAACACGCCGTTCGATGCGCCAGCGCCAATCCGCGCATTCCCGGAGGTACTCCTTGGTCAACAAGATCGTTCCCGACCTCGCGCAGGCCGTGGCCGGCATTCATGACGGCGCGACCGTGATGATTGGCGGCTTTGGCAATGCCGGCATGCCCAAAGCGCTGATTGATGCGTTGATTGAACAGGGCGCGCGCGACCTCACCATCGTCAATAACAATGCCGGCAACGGCGACACCGGCCTCGCTGCATTGCTCGCGGCCGGTCGCGTGAAAAAAATCATCTGCTCGTTTCCGCGCCAGGCAGACTCGCATGTGTTCGATGGCCTTTACCGCGCCGGAAAAATCGAGCTCGAGCTGACCCCGCAGGGCAACCTTGCCGAGCGCATCCGCGCCGCCGGTGCCGGCATTGGCGGCTTTTTTACGCCCACCGGCTTCGGCACCAAGCTCGCCGAGGGCAAGGAGACCCGAGTAATCAATGGCCGCAACTACGTTTTCGAGCTGCCCATCCACGCCGATTTCGCGCTGATCAAGGCCCTGAAGGGCGACCGCTGGGGCAATCTCGTCTACCGCAAGGCAGCGCGCAACTTCGGCCCGATCATGGCCAGCGCCGCTAAGTGCACGATCGCCGAAGTGAACGAGGTTGTTGAGCTCGGCGGGCTTGATCCCGAGGTCATCGTCACGCCGGGCATCTTCGTCCAGCGCATCGTGCAAACCGGAGGTGTGCAATGAAGCGTTTTACCCGTGACGAGATCGCGCAGCGCGTCGCGCGCGACATTCCCGAGGGCGCCTACGTGAACCTCGGCATCGGCTTGCCGACCATGGTCGCCAACCATCTCGACAAATCGAAGGAAATATTCCTGCACAGCGAGAATGGCATTCTGGGCATGGGGCCGGCGCCGGCACCGGGGCATGAGGATGAAGACCTGATCAACGCCGGCAAGCAGCCGGTCACCTTGCTGACCGGCGGCGCCTATTTCCATCATGCGGACTCGTTCGCGATGATGCGCGGTGGTCACCTGGACATTTGCGTGCTCGGCGCCTTCCAGGTGTCGGCCAGCGGCGACCTTGCGAACTGGCACACCGGTGCGCCGGATGCGATTCCCGCCGTCGGTGGTGCGATGGACCTCGCCATCGGTGCGAAAAAGGTGTTCGTGATGATGGAGCTGCAGACCAAGTCCGGCGAAAGCAAGATCGTCGGGCAATGCAGCTACCCGCTGACCGGCGTGGCCTGCGTGTCGCGCATCTATACCGACCTCGCGGTGTTGGATGTCACGCCCGAAGGCTTGCGCGTGATCGACATGGCCGAGGGTGTCAGCCTGGAATCACTGCAGCAGATCACGGGCCTGCCTTTGCTGGCTGGCCGAGACGAATAACCCTCCAAGGAATACAGGAAGCTACTGATGAAAGACGCCTACATTGTTGACGCCATCCGCACCCCGATCGGCCGCTTCGGCGGCGCGCTGAAGGACGTGCGCGCCGATGACCTCGGTGCCGTTCCCTTGCGCGCGCTGCAGGAACGCAATCCGACCGTCGACTGGAAAGCCGTCGATGAAGTGATCTATGGCTGTGCGAACCAGGCCGGCGAAGACAATCGCAACGTCGCGCGCATGTCCTCCCTGCTGGCCGGTCTGCCGATCGACGTCCCAGGATCGACCATCAACCGCCTGTGCGGCTCGGGCATGGATGCGCTCGGCACGGCTGCACGCGCGATCAAGTCGGGAGAAGCCTCGCTGATGATTGCCGGCGGCGTCGAATCGATGACGCGTGCTCCTTTCGTGATGGGCAAGGCTGACAGCGCGTTTTCGCGCAATGCGCAAATCTTCGACACGACCATCGGCTGGCGCTTCATCAACCCGCAGATGAAGGCCCTGTATGGCGTCGATGCGATGCCCGAGACCGCCGAAAACGTTGCCACCGATTACCAGATCAATCGCGCCGACCAGGATGCGTTCGCCGTCAACAGCCAGAACAAGGCCGCCGCTGCGCAGGCCAATGGCATCCTTGCGGATGAGATCGTCCCGGTCATCATTCCGCAAAAGAAAGGCGAGCCGGTCACGGTGCTGCATGACGAGCATCCGCGGGCAACGTCGATAGAAGCGCTGGGCAAGCTGAAGGGCGTGGTGCGTCCGGACGGTACCGTCACTGCGGGCAATGCATCCGGCGTCAATGACGGCGCCTGCGCGTTGTTGCTGGCCGACGGCGACACAGCCGCAAGATACGGCCTCGTGCCGAAGGCGCGCGTGATTGGCATGGCAACCGGCGGCGTGGCGCCGCGCGTGATGGGCATCGGTCCGGTGCCAGCCGTGCAGAAGCTGCTCAAACAGACCGGCTTCACGCTGGACCAGATCGACGTCATCGAACTCAATGAAGCCTTCGCCGCCCAGGGCCTGGCCGTGCTGCGCCAACTGGGCATCGCCGACAACGATCCGCGCGTGAACCCGAACGGCGGTGCGATCGCGCTTGGCCACCCGCTGGGCATGAGCGGCGCACGTCTCGTGACGACCGCGATGTATCAGCTGCATCGCACTGGCGGCCGCTATGCGCTGTGCACGATGTGCATTGGTGTCGGACAGGGCATTGCCGTGCTGATCGAGCGGGTCTGATGCATTGGCGACGGCTGCGGGAGGTTCCCATTTCCGCGGCCATCGGCGAAAATCAGACGCAACACGACGCCATCAGCGACAATAAGCACGGGGCGAAGAAAGGCCGGCGCAAGCCGGCCGGCATCGTCCTGCGGCGCTGAACAAGAACGATAATCCGACCAGACGGGACCCTCCATGCCAGAGCTCAGGCCTTACCGCAAGCCCGCCCCGGGCAGCCATTCCGATTACCTGTATCCCGGTTACGCGTCCACGGTGAAGCGTTCGCCGTCGCAGCCGCTGATCCTGCTGCCGCAATCGCTGTCCGAGATGACCGGCCCCGTGTTCGGCCATGACCGCGTGCGCGCGGAAGACGCCGACCTGACCAGGCAGCATGCCGGCGAACCGCTGGGTGAGCGCATCATCGTCACCGGCCGCGTGATGGATGAAGACGGCCGTCCGGTACCGCACACGCTGGTCGAAGTCTGGCAAGCGAATGCGGCAGGACGTTACCAGCACAAACGGGACCAGCACGATGCGCCGCTCGACCCGAACTTCACCGGCACCGGTCGCACCTTGACGGATGCGCAAGGCAATTACCGCTTCACCACCATTCGTCCCGGTGCTTATCCGTGGCGTAACCACCCGAATGCCTGGCGCCCTGCGCACATTCATTTCTCGCTGTTCGGCAATGCTTTTGCAACGCGCCTGGTCACGCAGATGTATTTCCCCGGCGATCCCTTGCTGGCATTTGACCCGATTTATCACGCCGTGCCTGAAGGTGCGCGCGAGCGCATGATCTCGTCGTTCGAGCTGGACGTCACCGAGCCCGAGCATGCACTCGGCTTCCGCTTCAATATCGTCTTGCGCGGCCGCGATGCGACGCCGATGGAGAAATGAACATGAGACACGGACTGACCCCGTCGCAAACCGTCGGACCCTACCTGCACATCGGCCTCGACTGGCTGACCATGACCGACCTGGCACCGCAAGGCGTTGCCGGCGAGCGCGTCGTGATCCAGGGGCAGGTGCTGGATGCCGACCGCCAGCCGATTCCGGATGGCATGGTCGAGATCTGGCAAGCCAATTCGCACGGCAAGTACGCGCATCCCGATGACCAGCGCGCGTTGCCAGCTGACGCCGGTTTCCGTGGTTTCGGCCGCGTCGCTACCGATGAGCAGGGACGTTTCCGCTTTTCCACCATCAAACCCGGCAGCGTGCCCGATGCGCAGGGCCGTCCGCAAGCGCCGCACCTGCTGGTCAACGTGTTTGCGCGCGGCTTGTTGAAGCAACTGGTGACCCGCATGTATTTCCCCGGCGATGCGCACGAAGCCGACAGCGTGTTGCACCATGTGCCGGCCGCGCGCCGCGCGACGCTGGTCGCACAGGCTGCCGGTGCCGGCGTGGTCGAATGGAACGTCCTCATCGGCGGGGGCGCTGACGAAACCGTCTTCTTTGAACTCTGATCGAAGCTAACTGAGGATAGGAAGTCCCGTTCATGGCCGCTACCGCGCTGACCGCCCGCATGTTTTCGAATTCAGCCATGCAGCAAGTGTTCTCGCCGGAGAACACGATACAGCGCATGCTTGATTTTGAGGCAGCGCTCGCGCACGCGCTGGCGGCCGAAGACGTGATTCCGTCAACGGCGCCGGCTGCCATCAAGGCGGCGTGTGAGGCATCACGTATCGACCAGAAGGCACTGGCCGCAGCCGCGCGCCAGGCCGGCAACCTGGCCATACCGCTGGTCAAGCAATTGACAGCCGAAGTGGCCGCCATCGATGCCGATGCCGCACGCTATGTGCACTGGGGTGCGACCAGCCAGGATGTGATCGATACCGGCCTCGTCCTGCAGCTGCGCGAAGCGATCGCGCTGATTTCCGTGGAGCTGGCCGAACTCGCCGATGCCTTGGCCGCCCTCGTGCATCGCCATCGCGATACCGCGATGATAGGCCGCACCTGGATGCAGCACGCCCTGCCGATCACCTTTGGCCTGAAGGCGGCGGGCTGGCTGGATGCCGTGATGCGCCAGCAGGAGCGCGTGCATGAACTGCGCGCGCGCATCGGCGTGCTGCAGTTCGGCGGCGCGGCGGGCACGCTGGCCAGCCTTGGCAATCGCGGCCTGCCGGTGGCCGATGCGCTGGCCCACGCACTCGAACTGAAGCTGCCGCACCTGCCGTGGCACGCGCACCGCGACCGCATTGCCGAGTGCGCGACCGTGTTCGGCCTGCTGACCGGCACGCTGGGCAAGATCGCGCGCGACCTGTCGCTGCAGATGCAGACCGAAGTGGCCGAGCTGTCCGAGCCGACCGCGCCCGGGCGTGGCGGGTCGTCGACCATGCCGCACAAGCGCAACCCGGTGGCCTGTGCCGCGGTGCTGGCGGCGGCGGCGCGCGTGCCAGGGCTGGTGGCGACGATGCTGGCCGCGATGGACAACGAGCACGAGCGCGCGCTCGGCGGCTGGCAAGCCGAATGGGATACGCTGCCCGAGATTGCATCGCTGTGCGGATCCGCGCTGACCCAGATGCGCGACGTGATCGAAGGATTGCAAGTCGACGCGCAGCGCATGCGCACCAACGTCGACCTCACGCGCGGACTGGTGATGGCCGAGGCGGTATCGCTGGCACTGGCCGCGCGCATCGGGCGTTCGCCTGCGCATGAATGGGTCGAGGCGGCATGTCACCGCGCGATCGCGCAGGGGCAGGGCTTGCTTGACGTGCTGCGCGCCGACTCGCAAGTGACCGGCATCCTGCCGGCGCAGGAACTGGAAAAACTGTTCGAACCGCTGGCTTACACCGGCGAGGCCGGCGCCCTCGCGGACCGGGTGCTGGCGGCGCATCGCGCACGCAAGGCCTGATCCCGGGCGGCGGCGGAACGACACGACGATTGGAGCGACAACATGGCTATTTTCGATTCCGGCAAGGGCAAGCTGCACTACCAGCTTGACGGCGCCGACGACGCACCACTGCTGGTGCTGTCGAATTCACTCGGTACCACACTCGATATGTGGCTGCCGCAGATGCCGGCGCTGCTCGAGCATTTCCGCGTGCTGCGCTATGACACGCGCGGCCACGGGCAGTCCGAGATCACGCCCGGCCCCTACACGATCGCGCAGCTCGGCAACGACGTGCTGGCCCTGATGGATCATGTGAAAGCGCCGCGTGCGCACTTCTGCGGACTGTCGATGGGCGGCATGACCGGTATCTGGCTGGGTATCCATGCGCCGGACCGCATCGATCGGCTCGTGCTCTGCAATACCAGTGCCGCGATCGGCGTGCCCGAGATGTGGAATGCCCGCATCGCCCAGGTGCGTCAGGGCGGCATGGCCGCCGTGATCGATGCCGTGCTGGAGCGCTGGTTCACGAATGATTTCCTCGCCCATGCGCCGGCCCAGGTTGAGCGCGTGCGCGCGATGCTGGCCCATACGCAGGTCGAGGGCTACGTTGCCAATTGCGCCGCCGTGCGCGACATGGACCAGCGCGCCGACCTCGGCCGCATCGCTACGCCGACGCTGGTCATCGGCGGCAAGTTCGACAAGTCGACCCCGCCCGAACATGGCGAGCTGATCGCCAAATCGGTTCCCGGTGCGCGCTATGTCGAGCTGAACGCAGCCCACCTGTCGAACTGGGAAGCGGCGCAAGCATTCACGAAGCACCTGGTCAATTTCCTGAGCGGTGGTCCGCATGGCTGACAAGAAGCGCAGCGAGATCTTCGACGACGGCATGGCCGTGCGACGTGCCGTGCTGGGCGATGCGCATGTCGATCGCGCGCAGGCCAATCGCACGGCGTTCAACACCGAATTCCAGGATCTGATCACCCGCTATGCCTGGGGCGAGATCTGGACCCGCGATGGGCTGCCGCGCCACACGCGCAGCCTGATGACCATCTGCATGATGGTCGCCCTCGGCCGCGAGGAAGAACTGAAACTCCACCTGCGGGCCGCAGCCAACAACGGCGTCACCCGCGACGAGGTCAAGGAAGCCTTGCTGCAGGCGGCGATCTATTGCGGCGTGCCGGCTGCCAATTCCGCCTTCGCCCTGGCGCAGCAGGTTTTTTCGGAGATCGACGGCGGTCGCTGATGTCGCGGCCAAATCCTCTGCAATGCGCGCGCGTTGCGCGCCGCGCGTCCCGCCCTACTTGATTACTCGATCACTCGATTACTCGATACTCAGTTTCGGCAACCAGTTCGAGCCGGGATCTGCCTCGCTGAAATCGGCCGGCTTCAACGGGCGCTTGCGTTCTTCGACTGGCAGGATGTCGGGGGCAATGAAGGGTGCCATGTCGACTTCATACAGCTCGCCGGCCAGTCGGTCACCCTCACGATGTAGCTTGTAGTACATGCCGTTGAACGGGTTCACGTGCAGGTCCTTGGCCTTGGTGCGCATGAACATCAAGGCATATTCGAGCGGCAGCAGGTCGTCATCTGAGATCAGCGCCGCCTCGTTATGGACCGGAAACCAGCACAGCCGCTGTACCGGGCCCGTCAGGCACAGGAAGGGACGCATCGCGAGGAAATATTCCTCCATGTTGTCGGCCATCGTGATCTTGAACGCCGACTTGCCGTTACCGGCATCGGTGAAGGTCACGTGGCCGATGATGTGACGTTCGCCGCTGGCGTTGGACAACACGATCGCCCGCGTGCCGACCGGCGGTGCAGCCTCGGCGACGGTGGCCGGGCCGAGGCCCAGGCCAGCCAGCAGCATGATCATGGCCAGCGCGGCCGACATCCTTTCCAGGCGTTTTTTCATGGTCGTCTCCCTACGTTTCTTCTTCTGCAGTCCAGTATACGATGCCGGGCCTGCCTGCCCTGAAAGCGCATGGAACGGCGTTCCGGTATAGTCGCAGCCACAGCGGGCAGCGCGCCGGACAGCGGCGCATCAGGAGAGGGCAGTGACGCAGGGAACAGCACCATTGACAGTACCGGGCACAGGGCAAGCGGCGTCGCCGACCGCTGGGCACAGGCGCTATGTGGTGGTGGGCGCCGGTGCGGTCGGCTGCTTTTTCGGCGGCATGCTGGCCCGTGCCGGTGTGCCGGTGACACTCGTCGGACGCCCCGTGCATGTGGATGCCATTCGCGCGCAGGGTTTGCGCCTGCAGACCACGAGCTTCGATGAACATGTCGCCATCGACGCGTCGACCGACATCGCTGCAGTCACTTCCGCCGATGTCGTGCTGTTCTGCGTGAAGTCCACCGACAGCATGGCCACTGCGCGCCAGTTGCTGCCCTTGCTGAAGCCCGGCGCGGTCGTGCTGTCGATGCAGAATGGTGTCGAGAATGCCGAGATCGTGCGCAGCGTGCTGCCCAACCCCGTCATACCCGCCGTGGTCTATGTGGCGACCGAGATGGCCGGCCCCGGCCACCTGCGCCACCACGGGCGCGGGGAGCTTGTCATCAGCGAGTCGGACGCCAGCGCGGCCATCGTTGCCGATTTTGCGCAGGCCGGCGTGCCGGTGCAGGTCGATGCCAACGTGATGGGCGCGCTGTGGGCCAAGCTGATCGTCAATTGCGCGTACAACGCGCTGTCCGCCATTGCGCAGAAAGCCTATGGCGAGCTGGTGAAGGTGGCCGGCATCGCCGAGTTGATGACGATCGTTGTCGATGAATGCATCGCCGTTGCGCAAGCCGATGGCATCACTGTTCCCGGCGATCCGTATGAGGCGGTGCGGCGCATCGCGCACTCGATGGCGGGGCAGTACTCGTCGACGGCACAGGATGTGGCGCGCGGCAAGCCCAATGAAATCGATTACCTGAACGGCTATGTGGTGCGGCGCGGGCTCGCGCATGGCATCGCCACGCCGGTCAACCAGACCCTGCTGAGTTTGGTCAAGCTGGTAGAAAAACAGGCCTGAACGGCCGCAAAGGAGCAAGCAATGACCCGTGAAGAATTCGAGAAAATGATGGCCGAGCACGGCGTGCAGACGGTCGTTGAAGTCGTGCGCGAGCCGAATGGCGCGCTTGACACGCATAGTCATCCGTTCGAGGCCAATGCGCTGATCCTCGAAGGCGAGATCACGCTGGTTGCCGAAGGCAAGACCTGGCACTGCAAGGCGGGTGACACCTTCCGCCTCGGCGCCAACATCCCGCACACCGAGCGATACGGTCCGCAGGGCGTGCGTTACCTGGCCGGACGCAAGACCTGACACATGGCCAGCGGCACGCGTCGCGCATCCCGCGTCGGCCGCCACCAATAAAAAGCCGCCCGGTCAACGTGACCGGACGGCGAGGTCAGGGCATGGACCCTGCGGAGGAGAGGGTGAGCAGGTGTCGTCAGGCGGCCTTTGCTTCGTTGGCGGCACCAGTGAATTCATCCCATGCCTTGAGCGCATGGGTCGCATACATCATCGACGGGCCGCCGCCCATGTAGACGGCGGTCGCCATCACTTCCTCGAGTTCGGCGCGTGTGCCGCCAAGCTTCACCAGCGCCTGCACGTGGAAGCCGATGCAATCGTCGCAGCGGCTGGCCACCGAAATGCCCAGTGCCACCAGTTCTCGTGTCTTCTTGTCGAGCGCACCTTCCCGGGTGCCGGCGGCGGCCAGCTGCGCGAATGCCGTCATCAGGTCGGGCTGCGACTGGCGCAGGCCGCGCATGCCGGAGGTCACTTGCTGGGTCAGTTGCTTGTAATCGGGTATGGCCACGGTTGTATCCTCAATCGTCAGTCGTGCAACGGCACCGAAGCATTCAGCCGGTCGATACGCAAGAAATACTTGCGTGCATACGCGAGCAGCTGGCCGTCGGTCGGATGGTCGACCGTTTCAAGGCCGATGATGTGTTGCGCGACTTGCGGGTCATGGCGCTCGGTATGGCGCACCAGTTCGAGCTTGGCCGAACCCGGGCCGACCACCAGCACTTCGGTCACGCCTTCAACCGCCTTGGCGACGGCATGCAGGTAAGACGGTTCAGTGCCCGTGTGGCCGGCGCCGGGCGAGCCGGATTTGTGATGCAGGTGCGGGTGGACCGACCTGGCCTTGAGGACCTCGCTATCGCTGGCCTCTGCGTCGAATTGAATGACGTGGGCTTCTTTGTGGTCGATCCAGATGACTGCGTGGGTGAAGGTCATGGGGACTCCTGTTTGGACGAGCCCAGTATTTCCTTATGGAATTTGTATAGCCTTGACTTGGGTCAAAAAAAATCCCGGACGGGGTTCGTCCGGGACTTTTCCTTGACCTGACGCAGGTGGCGGCCAATGAATCGCCGCCACTGGGGCCGGATGTTGCCGTATCAGCCGATCAGGTCGACGCGGCCATCAAGGCCCATGATGCCGGTGATGACGCTCAGCTTCGGGTGACGCGTGGCGACTTCCTTGCGGAAGGCAATCAGCGCCTCGGCATGCGACACGGTCTCGATTTCTTTTTCGGCGACCTTGTCGGCGCCGAAGGCCAGCTTCGCCGCGCCGCAGTCACGGTGCGACAGCGCGACCACGCGCTTGATGTGGTGCAGGCCGACGGTGATCTCGAGGTTGTCCCAGAAAGTCTTGTGCCAGGGCTGGAATTTCGGATGCACGGCACCGAGCGGGCCGCCGGCCATCACGAAGTGGCTGTAATTGTCACCCAGCTTTTCACGATCGACACCCGACAGCAAGCCCATGTACTGCCAGCTCAGGGTGGTGAAGCGCGGGTCGATGCAATTGACCAGCATCGCTTCGTAATTGCCGCCACCAGCCATCGAGCGGCCCGGCACGAAACCGATCAGGCCGCCGGCCAGCATCGCCGCGCCGGTCGCCAGAAATTGGCGGCGCGTGGTGCTGCTCGCAGCGGGTGAGCAGCACGGGCAACCAGCCTCGTGCAGTTCTTGCGTCAGGGTCGCGATAGTCTTGTCGGACATGTGGTTCTCCTATTGATAACGAATCAGCGGGCGCACAAAAGTCCACGTGCCCTGCGTGAATGAATGTGATGCAAAAACTGAATCAAGCTCCGGCAAATCATGCGTGCGCAGAGCGACAGACAATCATGTCAATTCAGTTTATCGAACCAAGGATTGCAAACCTTTAGCGCGCCTGATTATATTTCGTCACCGTTGGACTCCAGATTTCGCGCGCCGGTTCGATAATCCTAGACGAGCGACCAAGTGCATGCCAGCAGTTCGAGTGTAAAAATAGCCGGCAGCGTTCATGGTCATTGAATCTGGTTGCGATATTGTTAATCAGGCGTTCAACGCAAAGGACAGCCGTCATGAACATCAATCACATCTCCTTGCTCGCGCTTGCGTTGGCCAGCGGCCTTGCAATCGCTGCCGACGCAGCGCACGACGACCATGGTGCAGGCGCTGACGCGCATGCAGCGCCCGCCAAGGCCGCGCCCGCGAAAGCCGATGCCCACGGCGCTGATGCGCCCCAGGCCGAAGCTGCGAAAGCCGAGGCAGGCCACGATGCCCCTGCGGCCGCATCCAAACCGGCCAAGAAGGCCAAGCCGAAAAAGCCCAAGGCCAGCAAGAAGGCTGCGGCTGAAAAAGAGGCCGCCGCCAAAGAAGCTGATGCCCATGCCACCGATGCGCATGCCCCCGCACATGACCAGCCTGTGACCCAGGCCGCAGCCGATGCGCATGATGCAGGGCACGGTGCGCCGGCAGCAAACCCGGCGCCGGCTGCACCGTCAGCCAGGCGCACTCGCGTGAAGGACAGGGCCGCCGCCAGCGCGGCGGTCGCCGCCCAGGCCGACGCTCACGGCAATGCGCACGCCGATGCCCATGGCAGTGCCCCGGCCGGGCCGGCCAAGGCTGCCGACGATGGTCATGGTGCAGCGCCGGCCGCTTCGCTTGCACCGGCAGCAGCAGATCACGATGCGCACGCGGATGCTCATGCAGCACCGGCCGCCAACGCGGCACCGGAACCGGTCCATGCCGATGCACTGCCCGCAGCCCCGGCGCCGCGCGCGAGCCGGGTACAGCCGAAGAAGTCCGCGCCGGCCACGCCGGTGCCGGCCGCTTCCCCGCCGTCTGACGGGCACGCGCCGCAAGCGGCCGCCGGTGCGCATGGCGACGCCCACGGCGATGCCGCCGCCAAAGATGAGCATGCCGCGCAGGACGCGCACTCCAGGCAGGCGCAGCACGATGCCGCCCACGCCGCACCTGTGCCCGCGTCCGGCACGGCCAATCCCGCCGCGGTCAGGCCTGCAAGCACCAACGAATGCGACCCGCCGTTGAAGGCGGAGGTCGCGGCATTGTTCGACCGCTGGAATGCATCGCTGCGCACCGGCGACCCGCGCAAGGTGGTCGCCAACTACGCGCCGAATTCGGTGCTGCTGCCGACCGTATCCAATCGCGCCCGTTACACGGTCGCCGAGAAAGAAGACTATTTCATGCATTTCCTGCAGCGCCGTCCCGAAGGCCGCATTGACGACCGCGTGATCGACGTCGACTGCAACAGCGCCACCGACGCCGGCCTGTATACCTTCCGCTTTGCCGACGGCACCTCGGTCAAGGCGCGGTATTCGTTCTCGTACAAGAAGATCGACGGGCAGTGGCTGATCACCAGCCATCACTCGTCGGCGATGCCTGAGAAGGCGGAGACAGCAGCGGCCGATGGCCACGCGCAGCCGGCAACCGCCGCAGCTGCGCCAGCCAAAGCGGCCAGCGACAGCGGGCCGGCGAAGGGCTGGGTCAGGTTCCCCTGACCGCCGGGCGCTGCATCAGCGCCGCCATCCCGCAAGCGACAGACTCAGGCCGCAACCGCGGCCAACGCAGGCGCCGGGGCCGTACGGTCCGGCGCTTTTGCGCGCTGGTGCGCGCCGCAACTGTCCGTTTCGGGAGCGAAGATGAAAACCTTGCCTCGTGTCGTCGCCGTGCTGGTGGTCACCGTGCTGTTTCCCCTGCTGGCCGTGGCCGGCGATGCCGTCGAGGTCGGGGCAGACTCGCCCGTCATCCAGCTGCCGGACAAGCGCGCCGCCGCCGTGCTGGAAGATCCGGCGCACACGCTTGAATTTGCCGAGGTTCGCGCGCTGGCTGATCGTTTCGTGCCAGCGGACCACATGGCAGCGCCCAACCCGGATAGCCGCTACTGGATCAGGCAGCGGGTCCACAGCCTGTTGCCAACGGACCGCGAGTTGCGCGTGATGCCCGGCGGTGGACGTGGCTGGCGCGGAGCGCAGATATTCGTGGTCGATGAACAGGGCAAGCCCATCGAGCTATCGCAAGGCGGCTTCGGCACCATCCAGGGGGCCCACAACGGGATGGCCGGACTCAATCCTTTTCTGCCGCTGGTCGAGTCGCCCAAACCTTTTAGCCCGGTCTTCACGCTGCGCAGCGGCCAGACGGCCACGATCTACATGAAGGCCGTGGCCGATGCCCGCTTTCCGCCCAAGAGCTATGCCGCTTCCTTCGCGGATCAGGAACGCTATCAGGAGTTGCGTCGCATCGGTTTGTACGCCGAAGGTGCATTGGTGGGCGCCATGCTGGCGCTGGGGATTTTTGGCTGGTATTCCGCCTATCGCAATCGCGACAAGACCAGTATTGCTTACGGCATCTGGATCTTGTTCGCGTTGACCTCGTCTTGCACCCAGCCGGTACACGACGGCGCGCGCCTGTATGAATTTTTTGTCGACATCGAAAACGTCAAGGTCAATCACTTGTACCTCGCGGAATGGATCAGCTTCTCGCTCGCGTTTTTCCAGTCGATGTCCTACATCTATTTCGCGCGAACTTTCCTCGATGTTCGATCCCGTTTCCCGGGCTTTTACCGGGTGACGAACCTCTACCTCGTTTACTACGCAAGCTATCTGGCCGTGCTGCTGTTGGTCGACGTGCGAAACATCAACGCCATGTATTTTTGGCTGCCGGTCGGCGGATCGACATTCCTGATGTTGGTGGGCATTTATTCCTGCGCCTACATCCGGCTGCGGGAAGGCATGGAGATCGCGCGCTTCTTCATGATTGCGATGGTGCCTTATCTGGTCTTCCGTACGGTGTTCCTGCTGAACGTCGCCGGCCTGCCCTCGCCGTTCCAGCTGCTGCCCGATGCGGGACTGGCCTATTTCATCAAGGATGCGTCGACCGCACAGGCACTGGGCGTGACGCTCGAAGCCCTGATCATGGCGCTGGCCGTGGTCAGCCGCACGCGCTGGTTGCAGGACAAGCTGGCCGCGCAGATGCAGGAACAACAGGCGCTCGTCGAAAACCAGAACCGCGTGCTGGAGGCGACCGTGGCTGAGCGCACGCAAGCGCTGGAAGCCCAGCATCGCGAACTCGACGAAACGCACCAGATCGTGGTCGGCTCCGTCAATTACGCCAGCCGCCTGCAGCGCAGCCAGTTGCCGCGCCGACACCGCATCGACGGCCGCTTCCATTCGATCGGCGTGGTGTGGGAACCGCGGGACACCATCGGCGGTGATTTGTGGTGGATCTCGTCGTCGCAAGTCGATGGCCCGTTCTCGATCGGCGTTGCCGATTGCACCGGGCATGGCGTGCCCGGCGCAATGCTGTCGCTGCTGGTGTCGAATTCGCTCGAGCGCATCTACTCCGCCAATCCGCACGAAGACCCGGCGCGGGCGCTGGCATCGCTCGACTACCTGGTGCGCAGCGGGCTGAACCAGGACGCGGTCGACAGCGAAAGTGACGATGGCTGTGACGCGGCGCTGTTATGCGTCGATCGCGAGCGCAGGGAAATTCGCTTCGCCGGCGCAAAGATCGGCGTGTTCCAGCTCAAGGCCGATGGCGAGGTCGTGCGCCACCATGCGTCGCGTGCCAGCCTGGGATATCGCGATCCCGTCGATGAAGAGGACGAGCCGGTCACGCAACGCATCGCTTGCGGCGAAGGCGATGCCTTCGTGATCGTCACCGACGGCTTCACCGACCAGCTTGGCGGCGCGTCCGGGACCTCGGTGTCCTTCGGCTACCGCCGCCTCGAAGCCTTGCTGGCCGCGATGCCGTGGGCCAGTGCCACCGAGATCGCCGACGCGATGCGCGCCGCGCTGGCCCAGTGGCAGGGCAGCCGCAAGCGTCGGGACGACGTGACGGCGGTCGTGTTCCGGCTCTCGGCCCCGGTGGCGCAGCGTCCTTCGGGCGCCAACGCGGGGACGGGCGCTGATGAGCTGGCCCCGGAACCCGCCCCGGAACCCGCCCCGGCGCCCGCGCCAATGCCGGCTTAGCGATTTGCAAAGCATCCGGCGCAGGAATCCTGCCTAAAATTATCGGCCCTGGAACCGATACACAAAGGAAGCCCCACGATGGACAGCCTCACGATCAGCGACATCCGCGCCCGCGCGGTCCATGCACCGCTGGCGCGCAAGATACGCACGGCCTCGGGAGCGATCGAGGTGGCGCCGCTGCTGCTGATGGATGTGCATACGCGGCAAGGCGTCAGCGGCCATGCGTACCTGTTCGGCTATACGCCGGTGACGCTCAAGCCGCTGATGGCGCTGCTCGATGAAATCAAGCCCCTGCTGGTCGGCCAGCCGCTGGTGCCGCAGGCGAGGATGGAGCAGATGCTTCAGCAGTTCAGGCTGCTCGGTGTGCAGGGCTTGCTGGGCATGCTGCTGTCGACGCTGGACATGGCTTACTGGGATGCGCTGGGCAAGGCAGCCGGCTTGCCGGTCGTCAGCTTGCTGGGCGGCCAAGCGCGGCCGGTGCCGGCGTATGACAGCTATGGCCTGGTTGATGCGGTCAATGATGGCGCGGCGCTGCGGCAATCGCTGGCGCGCGGCTTCAAGGGCATCAAGATCAAGCTCGGCTATCCGGATGCCCGCCAGGACGTCGCGGTGACGCGCGGCGTGCGCGAGCTGATCGGCCCGGACGTCGCGTTGATGGTGGACTTCAACCAGAGCCTGCCGCCGCACGAAGCGATACGACGGATACGGATGCTGGAAAGCTTCGACCTGCACTGGATCGAAGAGCCGGTGGCCGCGGAGGATTTGCAAGGCCATGCGCAAGTGCGGAAGGCAGTCGCGCCGCTGGGCATGGCGATACAGACCGGCGAGAACTGGTGGTTCCCGCGCGATGCCGAGCGGGCGCTGGCAGTCGGTGCCTGCGACATGATGATGCCGGACCTGATGAAGATAGGTGGCATCACCGGCTGGCTGTCGGTGATGGGGCTGGCGGCTGCGGCGTCGATGCCGCTGTCGAGCCACCTGTTCCTCGAGGCCAGCGCGCATGCGCTGGCGGTGACGCCGACTTGCCACTGGCTGGAACATATGGATTTCGGTTCGTCGATACTGGCGAACCCGTGTGAAGTGATCGACGGTTGCGTGACCGCGCAGGGCCCGGGACTGGGCATGGCGTGGAACGAGGCGGCCGTCGCGCAATACGCAATCGGCTAGTGCCGTCCACTGCCAGTGACAGGCGGCGGCGCGCGCAGCCATGTCAGGCAACGGGAGGCAACATGAAAGCGTTCGTCAAACATCGCGACAACCACGTGCAACAGGGCCTACGGTCGGGAACAGGCCGCAGCTGGCGCCGTGCCGCGCTGGCGGTGGCGACTTCGGTCGTCGCTGCGTTGGCGCTGGGCTGGATGCCGCTGCCTGCGCAGGCCGAGACCCTTGAGACCAACAACCCCGACATCGTGGTCAAACGCGTCTATTGCGTCGACTACGGTCTCGGTGGCGTGCTGGTCAACCGCAGCGGCAAGCCCTTCCGTGGCCAGCTGGCCGTCGCCGTCACGGATGACGAGGGCGATGTCGTCGGTCGCGGCAAGCAGCGCCTGCGCGTCGGCGCCGCCAATGGCGCACGCTTTGCGTACTACTACATCAATACCCTGGACTGCCGCTCGCACCACTTCGAGTTCACCGTGAACTGAAGCCGGTTGTCCGCTGCGCCTGCGCGAGTGGCGGGTCGGCCTTTGCCTGTCCGTCCGCGCTGTGTTACCGTGGACTCATGCGCACCTCATTCCGGATGCTGATCGCCGTGTTCCTGTGCCTGCTGCTGCCGCTGCAGGCCGGCGCCGCGCTTGCGCGCTCGGTGGGCATGCTGTCCCGGCACCATGCGCCTGCGATTTCGGCGCCGATGACCAGCGAGCCCGCCAGGACAGCGTCTCAGCCCGCACAGGCGGCCGGCATGCCGCACCCGCATCATGCGCACCCGCATCATTCACATCACTCGCATCATTCGCAACACTCGCATCACTCGCATCACTCCGTGGCTAAGGCCGTCACGTCCGGCGGTGCCGATGCCTCGCACAAGTCCAGCCATGCAAAGGGTCACTGCAGCGATTGCGGCAAATGCTGCGTGACCGCCGCCGTTGCGCCGCCGCCCACGCTGGTCGCTGCCTTCCAGCCGTCGGTGATGCGTGCAGCCTATATTCCTATCCGTGCGCGCATCGCCGCCCGCGTCCCCGACGGCCCTGAACGACCGCCGCGCTTCCTGATCGCCTGATACAGCGTCGGCCCGCGCCCTGCGTGTGGCCGACTTCCCGTGCGAGCCTGCCGCACCCTGTAGATGGAGACAGTCCATGACACTCCCCAAGTCCGCCCGCAAGGCGGTAGATCGCCCGAAATCCGCGACCGCAATCCGTTCGGGCATCAGGACCGCAACGAAATCGACCTTCAGGTCGCCGTTGAAGTCGCCACTCAGTTCGGCCTACAGGCCGGCGTTGGCTATGCTGGCCATGACCCTGATGCTCGCCGGCTGTGCCGGTTTTTCCGGTGACGGCGGCCGGGCGCGTGTCGACGCGCTTGCCGGCCCGCGCCTGGGCCAGCCATGGTCCGCATCCCGGGATGCCCTGCGCAATCCGCAGGCAGCGCAAGACGAAGTGCGCCGACTGCTGGCCGCACCGCTGTCGGCGGACGATGCCGTGCGCATCACGTTGCTGAACAATCCGCGCGTCAACATCGCGCTGGCCGACCTCGGCATTGCCGAGGCTGACCTGGTGCAGGCGGGTCGGTTACGCAATCCGCGTTTCGGTTTTGGACGCCTGTCGGGCGACGATGGTGTCGAGATCGACCGCAGCGTGATGTTCGATCTGGTTGGCCTGCTGACCTTGCCGATGCGTACCGCTGTCGAGCAGCGTCGCTTCGAGCAGGCCCAATTGCAGACGGCCTTGCAGGCAGTGCGGCTGGCGTCGGATACGCGCCGCGCCTATTTCCAGGCGCTCGCTGCCGAACAGTCGCTCGCTTACCTGCGCCAGGCGGCGTTGGCCTCCGAAGCGTCGGCCGAGCTCGCGCAACGCATGGCGAAGGCCGGCAACTTCAGCAAACTCGACGAAGCGCGTGAACAGGTCTTTCACGCGGAAGTCAGCGCGCAGCTCAAGCGCGCTGAACATGGCGCACTGGCGGCGCGCGAACGACTGGTACGCCTGCTCGGCCTGTCCGGCGACGATGCTTCGCTGCGGCTGCCCGAACGCTTGCCCGACCTTCCCGCCATGCTGGCCAGCGGCACCGACATCGAATCGACCGCAATGGCCCAGCGCCTCGACCTGCAGGTCGCCAGGCTCGATGCCGAGGCGACGGCGAAGAATCTCGGGCTGACGCGCGCGACCCGCTTCGTGAATGTCTTCGAGCTCGGCTACCAGAACAAGAGCACGACCGGCGCCGCACGCGCCGACGGCTACCAGATCGAATTGACGCTGCCGGTATTCGACAGTGGCGAGGCGCGCCTGCGGCGTGCGGAGGCGAGCTACCAGCGCACGCTGCTGCGCACCGCCGAGGTCGCGCTGCAGGCGCGATCCGAAGTGCGTGAAGGCTATTCACGCATGCGCAGCCAGTACCAGGTTGCACGTCAGTACCGCGACGAGATAGTGCCGGCCCGCAAGCGCATCTCGGAAGAAGTGCTGCTACGCTACAACGGCATGCTGGCCAGCGTGTTCGAGCTGCTGGCGGATGCGCGCTCTCAGATCGCCAGTGTGACGGCGGCCATTGATGCGCAGCGCGACTACTGGATCGCCGAATCCGAACTGCAGTACGCAATCCATGGCGGCAGCACCGCCGGCGGCGGAGCGTCGCAGCCCGCTTCATCCAATACCAGCGCGATGCCGGCCACCGCCGGCGCGCATTGAGGAGGGCCATCCGATGGTCTCACGCAGGGATTTTTTCATGGGAGCCGGCATCGCGGCACTGGGTGCCGGGCTGGTAAGTCGCGTCGGCGCGGCCTCGTTGCCGGAAGCGCCGGTCGCGGTCGGCCCGAAAACGGCACCGCCGCCGCTGCCATCGAATGGACGACCGTTCCATCCGGTGGTCACCTTGAATGGCTGGTCGATGCCCTGGCGCATGAATAATGGCATCAAGGAATTCCACCTGGTCGCTGAACCGGTGGAACGCGAGCTGGCACCCGGAATGAAGGTGCAGCTGTGGGGTTACAACGGGCAGTCGCCGGGGCCGACCATTGAAGTGGTGGAGGGCGACCGCGTGCGCATCTTCGTCACCAACCGTTTGCCCGAAGCGACTGCGGTGCACTGGCATGGCCAGCGCCTGCCGAACGGCATGGATGGCGTGGCCGGCCTGACGCAGCCACGCATCGAGCCGGGCAAGACCTTCGTGTATGAATTCGTTGCGCAGCGCGCGGGTACTTTCATGTACCACCCGCATGCCGATGAAATGGTGCAGATGGCGATGGGCATGTACGGCTTCTGGGTCACGCACCCGAAAGACCACCATTTCATGCGCGTCGATCGCGACTTCGTATTCCTGTTGAACAGCTTCGATGTCGAGCCTGGCAGCGCAGTGCCGAAGGTGAACACGATGACCGAGTTCAATCTGTGGGGCTTTAACAGCCGCGTGTTCCCCGGCATCGATTCGCTGCACGTGCGGCAAGGCGACCGCGTGCGCATCCGCGTCGGCAATGTGACGATGACGAATCATCCAATCCACATGCACGGCCATGAATTCGTCGTCACCGGTACTGACGGCGGCTGGACACCGCCCGCCTCGCGCTGGCCGGAGGTCACACTGGATATTGGCGTGGGCCAGATGCGCGCGCTCGAGTTTGATGCCATTGCGCCGGGCGACTGGTCGCTGCATTGCCACAAGTCGCATCACACGATGAATGCGATGGGGCACCAGGTGCCCACCATGATCGGCGTCGACCATCGTGGCGTGGCCGAGAAGATCAGCAAGCTGGTGCCCGATTACATGGTGATGGGTGACAAGGGCATGGGCGACATGGCCACCATGGAGATGCCGCTGCCCGAAAACACCTTGCCCATGATGACTGGTGATGGTCCGTTTGGCAGCGTCGAGATGGGCGGCATGTTCACCGTGATCAAGGTGCGCAAGGACCAGAAGCCGGGAGATTACAGCGACCCGGGCTGGTATGCGCATCCGCCCGGCACCCAAGCCTATGAATGGACGGGGCCCGTGGCTGAAGCGCCGCGCAGCGATACGGCCGGCGGACAGGCGATGCCCGCGGCCGGCCAGCCGGCGGCGACCGGGTTAAAGGCGAAAAAGCACGGCGGCCACGAAGGCCATCACTGAGCCATGCATTCGCCCTTGAATTATTCGAGCATTCAAATGACATCGAAGGAAGACAGCATGCCTATCCTGAACACCGCCAATGCCGCGCAATCCGGTGCTCGCGGCGATCGCGAGACGACTCGCGGCGCCGGCGTCCATCGCGCGATTTTCTGTCTGAGCCGCACGGCCGTCATGTCATCCCTGCTGCTGGCCATCAGCCTGCCGGTCGGTGCCAATCACCAGGAGCACACGCATGATCATGGCGCCCAGGATGACGCCGCCGTGGTTGCGGACGAATTCGTGAATGCCGAAATCAAAGCCATCGACCACGAAAGCGGCAAAGTCATGCTCAAGCATGAGGCGATCCGGAAATTCAACATGAATGGCATGACGATGGGTTTCAGGGTCGCCGATCGAAAGAAGCTGGAATCCTTGGCGGTCGGCGACAAGGTGCGCTTTATCGTTGATCGCGTGAACGGACAACTAGTGATACGGGAAATCGAGAAGCTGCAGTAAACACTGCATCGCACGCCAAATGGCCGCGCAGGCACAACAAATCCGGCCGCCGGCAGAACTGTGATGCGGCCTGTTGTCCAATGCTGATGGCGGATGTCATCGCCGTAGGCTTGGATGATGAGGCACTGCAATGTCCGAATCAGATGCATATCCTTGTGAGGGCGGTGGCATCGATGAAGCCGGGCGCTTGACGGTACTGCATGCTTATTCCATTCTGGACACGCCTCCCGAGGTGAAGTTCGACCGGCTCGTCAAGCTGGCCGCGCAGTTATGCCGTACGCCAATCGCGGCACTCAGTCTGGTCGCTGAAAAGCGCCAGTGGTTCAAGGCAGTGGAAGGCCTGCCGGTGCGGGAAACCGATATTTCGGTTTCCTTTTGCAAGCATGCGATTTTGCAACGCGGTTACTACGAAGTGAAGGACGCATCGCGCGATCCGCAGTATGCCGATAACGATCTCGTCACGGGTCCCCCGCATATACGCTTTTATGCTGCCTACCCGCTGATTGCACCGGGTGGACATGCTTTGGGCACTTTGATGGTGATCGATCGCGTGCCGCGACACCTCAATGCCACGCAGCGCGAACAGCTGCAGACGTTGGCCACCCAGACCATGATCTCACTGGAATTGCGCCGGCGCGAAATTCGGCTGCAAGAGGCGCTCGACAGGGAAATGCAAGCCCATTCGTCGCTGCACAAGGTTGCTGCCGAGGTCGTCCGCATCCTTGGCCTGGACCCGAAGGACAAGGCTTTCCGCGATGTCGAGCATGCTGTCCTTGAGGCGACCGAACAGCTGCGCCAGCGTGCGGTTTTGCTTGACCAGGCCAAGGATGCGATTTTCGTCAAGGATATGCAGCATCGCATCACGTTCTGGAATGGCGGCGCCGAACGGCTGTTTGGCTACACGCGCGATGAGGCCATGGGCCGGAACGCGTCGGAGTTGCTGGAAATTGCCCCGGACGACGTAAAGGCAATGGTCAATGCACTCGAGAGAACTGACGAATACAGCGGCGAGCAGAGGCAGCGCTGCAAGGACGGTCGCTACGTGCTGGTGCATGGACACCTGACGCGTGTGCGCGATGAGGTGACGCGCGCGCCCAAGGCCATCCTCGCCATCTGGACCGACATCACCCAGCTGCGGCGCGACCAGGAAAAGGTCCAGTATCTGGCCTTCCACGACCAGCTGACGCAGTTGCCGAACCGGGTCGCGCTGATGGACAGGCTTCATCACGCGCTCGCGGCCAGCCACCGGCATGGCCAGCATGGGGCGCTGATCTTTCTTGATCTCGATCATTTCAAAAACCTGAACGACACCTTCGGGCATGACGCCGGCGATTTGCTTTTGCAGCAGGTCGCAGTCCGGCTGCGCTCATCGGTGCGCAGCGTGGATACGATTGCCCGCCTGGGTGGTGATGAATTCGTGCTGCTGCTCGAAGAGCTGGGGACCCACCAGCGCAAGGCGGCGATCCAGGCTGAAACCGCAGCGCGCAAGATCATCGGTGCGCTGTCTGCGCCCTACGACCTGAGCGGTCGGCATTACGACTGCTCTGCCAGCCTGGGCATTACGCTGTTCGACGGCAATGCGCCTGCCGTGGACGAGTTGCTGAAGCAGGCGGATCTCGCGATGTATGGTGCCAAGCAGGCCGGGCGAAACACGCTGCGTTTCTTCGACCCGCGCATGCAGCAACTGCTGATGCAGCGCGCCACCCTCGAGGCAGAGTTGCGCCGGGCATCGTTGCAGCATGAGTTCGTGCTGCATTACCAGCCGCAGCTGGACCGCGATGGCCAGCTGCGTGGCCTTGAGGCGCTGGTGCGCTGGCGTCATCCGACGCGCGGTATGGTGCTGCCCGACGAATTCATACCAACGGCCGAGGAAACCGGCCTGATCCTGGCACTGGGGCGCTGGGTGCTGCAAACGGCCTGCCGGCAGCTGGCAGCGTGGCAGGCGATGGGCTTGCAGCAAGTGCGCGTGTCGGTCAATGTCAGTCCGCGCCAGCTGCGCAGCCCCGATTTCGTGACGGATGTGTGCGAGGCGCTGGCCGAAAGCGGCGCCGACGCTTCGTGCCTGAAGCTGGAACTCACCGAGAGCATGCTGGTGGATGAAGTGGAGGAGACGGCAGAAAAAATGCGCGTGCTGAGGTCCCTCGGGGTGCGGTTTTCACTGGATGACTTTGGCACCGGCTATTCGTCGTTGTCCATACTGCAGCAGCTGCCGCTGGATCAATTGAAAATCGACCAGTCATTTGTGCACCGCATTGGCAGCCATCCGCCTGACGGCGATGCCGCGATCATCCAGTCCATCATCACGCTCGGGAAAAGCCTGCACATGCGGGTGATCGCCGAAGGCATCGAAACCCATTCGCAGCAGGCCATGCTGACCAAGCTCGGTTGCGATGAATTCCAGGGTTTCCTGCACGGTCATTCGATGCCTGCCGACGAAGCGCGCTGGCTGATGCAGCCGGCCTGAATTTCGCGCTCGCCGGCAAACTTTCCTGCGTGATCAGTTTTGCTCTTTTTTTAAAATGAGCGTGCCTGCGTGCATGCAAGCAGACCCCCATGCAGATGTTGTCATCAAATTTTCAGCGCAAAAACAATCGTTTGCGCGGGTATGCGAAACGCATGCATGAATGGCGTCGATGACGATGCGCTTGCGGTGAACAAGATTCGAACAGTCCGCAAAAGGGATTAAAAATCACAAATAGTTTGTGACATTTCAGTGAAGTTTGGTTATCTTACGGAAATAATCAACCATAACGAACCTGGTGTCGCGGTTCAGTGCAGTGTGCGATGCCGTGCGAATGCAGCCTATGCCGCTCATGCACCGATTCTCCGACAGGAATGCGCATGCCCTTTGATCATTGCGCTGAATGCCGTCGATGCTGTTACGTCGAGCAGGATTACCCGCCTCTCGAGATCTCGCTGACCCGCCAGGAAAAGAAAAAACTCGGCAGCATCTGCATCGAAACCCATTGCCCCAACCTCGGCCCCACCGGCTGCACGCTCGGCGATGACAAGCCGTTCAGCTGCACCCTCTATCCGCTGGCCTACGACCCCGAGGCGCGCAACTTCTACTACGACATCGAATGCCCGCTGATGCCGGAGTACATCAGGCAGCTGAAAAAAGAAGATAGCGAGGCAGCACGGCACCTGGCAGCGTGCAAAAAGGAAATCGCCAGGCTCGAAAAATCGGATGGACGGTTTTTGTCCGGTAATTTTGCGATCGACGCCGATTATTTCGATCTCAAGAAGCTTCCGATTCCACGTTTTGGGGAGGGCACGAAACAATGAATGGAACCCTGTATCGCTTCGGCGAGGCCAAGAAGGCCCGCGAAGCGCGCGAGGTACACCAGGTCGGGCATCAGAGCTGGACCGCCGAGAATCTGTGCGTCGACAGTTATCACGACGAGATCCACTACTACACCTCGCGCTGGGATGCCCTGTGCCCCTACATCGAAGTCAACGAAGAGATGATCGCGCAGGCGCCGCGTCCCTTCGTGGTCTATGCGCTGCCGCCGGACAGCCGTTTCGGCGTGGCCATCAACGACAAGTACGGCATGGTCGACACCAAATCGGACGCGCTGTGGAATGAAGAGCGCCGCGCGCGCAAGTTTCGCGAATTCGACAAGCAATACCGCGACTTCACTTACACCGAGCACCTGGTCCCGGGCAGCGACCTCGATTTCGATGACATGATCGAGCTGGGTGGCGACCACTTTGAAAAGTATTTCATCGACGACCGCGAAGTCGAAGGCTTCATCGACTATGTCCGTGACCTTGATGTGCTGATCCTGCAGGTCCATGCACCCAACGGTGAGCTCGTGCTGACCGATGTGTCCATCGTCCTGCCCAAGTACGATCAGCTCTATGGCAGCTTCTGCCAGTGGAACCGCGACTACAAGAACAAGTCGCCGGGAAATTACGCCTGCCTGCTGGCATCGCGCTGGGCGGCCAAGAACGGCCTGCGCTGGTACAACCTTGGCCCGGTCGACGACTATGGTTACAAGTCGCTGTTCGTGACCGATTACGAGCCCATTTATGCGATGGCGCTGGTCGATCCCGATCATCCGCTGGCGACCGATCCGACTTCGCCGCTGAAGATCGATTTCAGGCCGGAAGACCTGAACCGCATCTATCGTGAAGAGGGCGCCGCCGCGCTGGCCAACGCCGCTGCATAAAAGCCGACCGCGCCGCTAAAACAAAGCCCCCGTGCCTGTCGCCAGGCCGGGGGCTTTGTCATGGGGGAGCGGGGCGGCGCTGCAGTTCAGTCCTCGTCGAACAGGTGCACGTCGTCAAAGCTGATGTCGTAGTCGATCGTCACTTCTTCACCCTTGGCGATATCGACCATCGCCTCGATCACGCCGTCGTCGTTGTAGAACAGATTGGGCGTCTTCGAGTGGTTCAGGTAGATGGTCAGGTTCACCGCATTCATGCCGATCTCGGGCGCGAACACGCGACCCTTCTCGACCAGGCAGAACATGTTCAGGTGCTTGCGCACCGTGCTCGGCACCGACTTGAGCTCGATGCGCGAAAACTTCACTTCCTTGTGGGTGACCATGCTCTTGAGCGGGAGCGTACCCTTGGGGATGTTGCGCAGCGCGAATACGCCGATGCCGTGGATAGGGGACACGCCCAGCTTGCAGTAGACGTGCTCTTTCAGGTGCTCGTACAGCTTTTCTTTCAGGCTCATGGGACCGGGCAGGGATGGGTTCGTACGACAGGGCCAGCCTTGTTTCAAAATTTATAAACAGGCTGCCGTGAAGTTTTGCATTGTGCCATCAATCGCGGCGAGGGCATAGCCGTGGTGCCGCCGATGCCTGGAACGATGCCGTCAGCCGCGAAGCGTGGCCTTGCCAATGCCAAAGCCGACGCCATGAAATTCGCCGGGCTGCCCGTGTATGATGCGGAAAAAATAATCCGCTCGAATTCAACGAATCATTTCTCGTCCCCGATGTCGCACCTTCCCCGTTCACTGCCAGTCATGACGCTTGCCGTCATTGCTGCCCTTGCGGTATTGACGGCGCCGGCCACGGCCCGCGCCGATGACATCCGCAGCCTGCCCGCCGTCGAGGTCGACAGTTCACGTTACAGCCTGCTGGGCATCGCCGATGCGGCCAGCGAGGGCGCGGCCGGTCCGGCGCAGATTGCCGGTCGTGTCGCTGCGCGCACCGGCGAACTGCTGGAAGTGATGCCGGGCCTGATCGTCAGCCAGCACAGCGGCGAGGGCAAGGCTAACCAGTACTTCCTGCGCGGGATGAACCTCGACCACGGCACCGACCTCAGGCTGTCGCTCGACGGCATGCCGCTCAACCAGCGCAGCCATGCGCATGGCCAGGGCTGGGCCGACCTCAATCCACTGATCCCGGAGCTGGTCTCGGCCATCCACTATCGCAAGGGGCCGTACTACGTTGCCGATGGCGACTTTGCGAATGCAGGCTCGGCTGCGCTGTTCTACAGCGACAGCCTCGAGCGCGGCATCGCCAGCGTGGGGCTCGGGCAGAACGGCTGGTATCGCACGCTGCTGACCAATTCTCCGGCATTCCATGATGGCCGCCTGCTGTATGCGATCGATCTGTCGCATTACGACGGGCCATGGACGCGCCCGGACAACTACCGCAAGTTCAATGGCCTGCTGCGCTACACGCAGGGCACGCAAGCCAATGGCCTGACATTGATGGCGATGGCGTATGACGGCAACTGGAGCTCGACCGACCAGATACCGTGGAACGAGTACAAGCAAGGCCGTATTTCGCGCTGGGGCACGATGGATCCGAGCTCGGGTGCCAGCGCCAGCCGCTACAGCCTGTCAGGCGAGTGGCGCGCGGCCGATGCCGCAGGCACGCTGGTGGCGCAAGCCTATGTGATCCGCAATGCGCTCGACCTGTACTCGAATTTCGAATACGGCGCCGACAGCCAGTTCAACCAGCGCGATGCGCGAGTCACCACTGGCGTCAACCTGGTGCGCACGATGTATCTGGAAGGACTGGGCAAGGAAGCGAGCAACATGGTCGGCATGCAGCTGCAGCGCGATGCCATCAACAATGCCTTGCTGTCCACGCGCGCGCGAGCGCCCATCGCCTGCAATACGGCTGTGATCGACCAGTGCCGACGCGACAGCATCACGCAGGACAGCATCGGCCTGTACGGCGAGAACCATGTGCACTGGAACGACTGGTTCCGCACCGTGGTCGGCCTGCGTGGCGACTGGTACCGCTTCCACAACGTCGGCACCTACAGCTCGACCGGTGACGACAATACCGATACCGTCAGCGATTTCATCGCCAGCCCCAAGCTGAACCTGGTGTTTGGCCCCTGGCAGAAATCCGAGCTGTACTACAGCATCGGCAGCGGCTTCCATTCGAACGATGCACGCGGCGTGACCATCGGCAGCGGCACGCGCTCCAACGGGCTGGTGCGCACCTTCGGGCAGGAGCTCGGCGTGCGCACCGAGTTGCTGGGCGGTCTGCAGACGACGCTGGCGCTGTTCCAGCTCGACAGTGCCTCCGAGATCGTCTACGTGGGCGACGGCGGTCGCACCGAGGATTCGGGCCGCCGCAGCCGTCGCTACGGCATCGAATTCAATAACTATTACAAGGCCAATGCGTGGCTGACGCTGGACGCTGATTTCGCTTACACGCGCGCGCGCTTCCGCGACCCGGGCGGCGACGGCCAGTACGTCGAAGGGGCCGTCGAGGGCGTGGCGTCCGTCGCTGCGATCGTCGATGCGATCGGGCCGTGGCATGGCTCGCTGCAGCTGCGGTATTTCGGCCCGCGCCCGCTGACTGAAGACAATGCGCAACGATCCGACGGCACGGCCACGGTCAATGGCAAGCTGGGCTATCGGATCAGCCGCGATTCGCAACTGGAGCTGGCAGGTTTCAACCTGCTCGACAGCAAACAGTCGGCGATCGATTACTACAGCGACTCTTATTCCTTCAACGGCGTATCAGGATTGTCGGGACGGGTATTCCACCCGGTCGAGGCGCGCCACTTCCGGCTGGCGCTGGTGACGCGCTACTGAGCCCGGGCACCTGTAAGGTCGATGGCTCGCACGACGCCACGGCGCCGTGCCATGCTGCCCTCGCGTGCCGGCGTCAGTCCGCTTTCTTTTTCGTGTTGAAGCGCGATCGCACCAGCCCGATATGCTCGCGCAAAACGTACAGCTGGTCGGCGAAGGCCAGCGGCAGCTGCAGGCGGTTGACCGACGACTCGATTTCTTCCAGACGCTGCAGCAAGACGGCGCGTGCATCGGGATCGTCCGGATCGGCCGCCCGCAGGTCGCGCTCTATCGTCATCAATGCGCCATACCAGCGGTAGATGCGCGAGCGCATGCGCCATTGGTACAACGGCGCCACCAGGCGCGAGGCCGGCACGACCACGATCAGCAAAGGCAGCACGATGATGAGGATGCGGTCGACCAGGCTGGCCAGCCAGAACGGCAGCCGCTTGTACAGGAACGGCGCGCCCGACGTGTAGTAGCGGCGCGCTTCTTCCGACAGCGGGATGTCGTGCTCCTGCGCCGCCGGGAACTCGCCCGCCTTGCGGAACATGCCCGGTTTGCCGTGCACGTCGCGCGCGGCGGCGATCAGCAAGTCAGAGATCGCCGGGTGCAGGCCTTCGCGGGCAATCAGTTCGACCGGCGTGCCGACCAGCTGCGAATCGCGCGGTGGCAGGTTCATGCCGAGGTCAAAGCCGCCTTCGGGCGCGGTCAGGCGCGACAGGAAGCGCAGGCGCCGCAGGTAGCCTTCAGCCTGTCGGAAGTTCATCAGCTTCACGCCTGGCACGCGCATCAGTTCACGCACCTTCTTGCCGCGCACCTGCTCGCTGGTGACGAAGATGGCATCGACTTTGCCGGCCTTCAGCGCTTCGATCGCATCGTCGCCGTCGAGCTCGAGCAGGGGCGCGTCCCGCTTGTCCATGCCGTTTTCTTCCAGCATCCGGGTCGCGATCACCGCCGTGCCGCTGCCATCCGGTCCGATCGCGATCTTCTTGCCGGCGAGCCCGGTCAGCTGCTCGATCTCGTCCTTGCCGCGGTAGAACACCAAGAAGGGCTGGATGTAAAGCGTACCGAGCGACATCAGCCCCGGTGCCTTGTCGTCGTCCGCCAGTCCGGTCTGCACGAAGCCCACATCGACGGCTTCGTGCCGGTCGAGCAGGCGCTTGAGGTTCTCGACCGAGCCGTCGGTTTCGCGCACCTCGACCTTGATGCCATGGGCTTCGATCAGTTTTTTGTAGCGCTGGGCGGCGGTATCGAAGCTGCTGTCCTTCGGGCCAGCCAGTATCACCAGCTTGCTCGGCGGCGCAGGGCGGATCAGCTTCACGGCCAGCCAGCCGAGCGCGAGGGTGAGGGCCAGCGTCGGCAGCAGCACGACCATCAGGTCGCGCCAGGAGATGGTGCGCAATCGTGCGAGCGGTCGGTCGAACGCGGCGGTGAGCAAGGGCTTGTCGGGCATGGCAGCTCGTCAGGGTGGCCGGCAACGGGTCCATCATAGAGGATAGGCCGATCGTGCGACACCGGGCAGCGGGTGCCGGCCGTTTTGCCGGCCGGGCGGGTTGGTTATGGCTCGGGAAGGCCGGGGCGGTATGATGGCGGGCGCGGCCGCATTCCTGCGGTCGCGGGCATCGACAGAGAGGCACATGTGGAAGCTGGACAGGCGAAAGCCAATTCGCCCTTTATCGACAAGGCGGTTGCATACCAGGCAGCGCGCCGCGCCGGGCTCAATCTGGAGCCGGCCGTGGGGATGGGTTGTTTCCTCGACCCGCTGGACGTGGTGCGCGTGCTGCAGGAGGCCGGCGAGGATGATCCTTTCCTGCTGGTGGCGGCGGTGCTGCATGACCTGCTCGAGCGTACCGACGTGACCGAATCCGATATCGCCGGCATGTTCGGCAGCGAGGTCGCTTTCATCAGCGCCGAGGTGGCCGACTATCCGAAGCTGTCGCTGGCCTCGCGCCGGGCGCAGTTGTCGCGTACCTTGCCGCAGCTGTCGCGCAAGGCCAAGCTTGTCCGGTTTGCGCAATTGGTGTCGAGCGTACGCAACCTTGCGGGCAATTTCGCACCAGCTACGTGGTCAGCCCGAATGCGCAGCGATTATTTCGATTGGGCGGAGAAGACGGCGGCCAGCATCGGCCCGCTGAGCCCGACGATGCAGGCGATCCTGATGGCCGAGCTGGAGAAGGGCCGGCTGACGATGGCGGCTGCAGGCTGATCACGCAGGCCGGCCGGTGCGGACGAGGCCGAACCGGCGGGGCATGGCCACAGTTCTATAAAATACGATTCATTTCCATTTCGGGCCGACGGAGCCACAGACCATGCCAACACTGCGCTATGCCAACGGTGATGAATACAGCGGCGAACTTGCGGGCGACCAGTTCGAGGGCAGGGGCACGATGACGTTTGCCAACGGCGACTGCTATGACGGCGAATTCCAGGGCAATCATTACCACGGGATCGGCATTTTCACTTACGCCAATGGCGACCGCTACGAAGGGCAATTCGAGCACGGGGAATACCACGGCAAGGGCAATTATTTTTTCGCCAATGGCGACAAATACTCAGGCCGCTACGAAGAAGGCAGCCAGCATGGGCGTGGCACCTTCACTTACGCGAATGGCGATGTGTATACCGGCGACTTCAAGCAGGGCAATCCCGAGGGCGAGGGAACGCTGACTTTTTCCAGTGGCAGCAAATACAAAGGCCAGGTGTTGAATGGCGAGCCGCATGGCGAAGGCGTTTACGTGTATCACAACGGCGATCGCTACAAAGGACGATTCGTCAACGGCGAGAAAAGCGGACCGGGTGTCGAAACGTATGCGGATGGCCGTCCCGCCAGAAAAGGCGAGTGGATCAATGGCCGGTTCAACGCCGTCAAGCCAGAGGCGTGACGCTGGCGTCCAACCGGATCAGGAAGTTGCGGCGGTAATGTTGTTGTGAAAATGCCGGCGTGTACGCGCCCGCATGAACAAAGGCCCGGATGAGCGCGCATCCGGGCCTTTGTCGTTTCAGGCAGCTGGTCCAGGATTTTTGGCGAACCTGGCCCAGGAAGTCGACCTTGCCGACCGTGATGCCCGGGTTGCGCAAGCTGTCGTAAGCGGTGACGGCGTGGAAGTAGAAATTCGGCATCGCAAACGACGGCAGATAATCTTCGGCCGTAAATCCCATGCGGCGCTCGCCCGCTTCAAAGCGCATGTCGCGGCCGACCAGGGCGCTGCATCAGCGAAGAAATGTAGGAGAGTGTCGCAAGTGCCCGCGTATTCGAATCGTTGCGATGGATTCCGCAAATCCGCTTACATGGCGGTTACATGGAGGGGCTGAAACGACAAAGGCTTAGATGATCACTCATCTAAGCCTTTGATTTTTCTGGTAGGTCGTGCGGGACTCGAACCTGCGACCAACGGATTAAAAGTCCGCTGCTCTACCAACTGAGCTAACGACCCGAAAGACCAAGATTATATACGCGTAATTCGACGCGTGTCAAACGCCATGCTTGCCTGATCTTTAATTCACTCATCGCAGCAAGCCATGCCCATCATTGCATGCGATTACTTGATATCCGCGAGCCTTTCCTTGCCGGTCGCTGCGGCCGGCGATGCCGGATATTTTTTGATCAGCAGGCCGAGTGTTTCGCGTGCCGCCGCTGCATCCTTCAGGTCGAGCTGGCAGCTGGCGATGTTGAGCAGCGCATCGGCAGCCTTGAGGCTCATCGGGAAGCGGGTGGCGACGGTCTGGTAGGCCGGGATCGCATTGACGCAATCCTGCAATGCGAAATGGCTGCTGCCAAGCCAGAAATAGGCTTGCGGCAGATAGGCCGACTGCGGGAAGCGCTGCAGGAAGGACGACAATGATTGCGCGGCGCCGCTGTAGTTGGCCGACTTGAACAGCGCGACGGCGGCCTCGTAAGCCTTCTGCTCCGTCGGTGTCACCTCGGCATCCTTGCCATCGACCGAGACTTGCTTGGGTTCGAGGTTGCGCATGCGCTGGTCGAGATCGTTGTAGAAGTCCTTCTGGCGGCGCTGCGTATTGGTCAGTTCGTTGCCGAGCACCTCGATCTGTCCGCGCAGCGTGGCCATTTCGCCGCGCAGCTTTTCGATCTCGTTGGTGACGTCGAGGACGGCCTTGGTGTCGGCCTTGTCGTCCAGGCGTTTGGCCAGCGGCGCTATCCTGCCGTCGATGCGGCCGTTGAGTTCGTCGAACTGCTTGCGCAGTTTCAGGATCTCGCGGCGTGCGTCGTCATCTTCAAAGATTGCCGACCGTGCATGCAGCGGCGCCAAAAGAAAAAGCGCCGCCATGGCGGCGGCGCTGAAGGCTTTCAAGGAAGCTTTCATTGTGCTGATCAATAGGCGAGGTCAGCGCGGCGGTTTTCAGCCCACGCGGCTTCGTTGCTGCCGGTTGCTTTCGGCTTTTCCTTGCCGAACGAGACGGCTTCCATCTGGCCATCCTGCGCGCCGGCGGCTGCCAGTGCGCGGCGCACGGATTCGGCACGCTTCTGGCCCAGGGCCAGGTTGTACTCGCTGCCGCCGCGCTCATCGGTATTACCCTGGATGATGACCTTGCGGTTCGGGTGGCTGGCGAGATACTTGCCGTGAGCTTCGATGACCGGCTTGAACTCGTCCTTGATGTCGTACTTGTCGAGGTCAAAATAGACGCTGCGCTTGGCCAGCACGCTGGCCGGGTCGTCGAGCGGATCGGTCGCTTTGGCATTCTTGCCGGCGTCGTTGGCGTTGCCCGCATTGCCGGTATTGCCGGCGCCGGTCTGGGCCGGCGCCGCGCTGGTCGACGGCGCCTTGCCGGCGCGATCTTCGACGGCCGCCGGCTCGTCGAGCTTGACGGTCGAGCAGGCCGACAACACGGCGGCCAGTGCGGCGATGGCCGCGATCAGTTTGAATCCACGCATGGTATTACTCCCCTGGTTGGTAAAATTCGTGCATCACGCCATTCGCGTCGCGCAGCATTTTCATGGAACGCTGCGTCCTTGTCGAAGGCATTTATTCCGCAAAAACTTATTTCGTGAACGGACCCCATGCCGGCTCACGGACGTTCGAGGCTCGCGCGGACAGGCTGTACCGTGCGCTGCCGTCGGTGGCCACCACGGTCAGGCTGCCCCGGCCGCCGGCATCGCTGGCATACATGATGTAGCGGCCGTTCGGCGCAAAACTCGGCGACTCGTCGCGCGCGGTATCGGACAGACGGGTTTCCTGGTTGGTTGTCAAATCCAGAACGTATACCTGGAATCGACCCTCGCGCCGCGAAATATAGGCCAGCATTTTACCGTCTGGCGATATCGCAGGGCTAATATTGTAGGTAGCGCCGCTGATGAAGGTCACGCGTCTGGCGTCACCGCCGTCGACGCTCATGCGGTAGATCTGCGGGCCGCCGCCGCGGTCGCTGGTGAAATAGAGGGTCTGGCCGTCGGGCGAGAAGCAGGGCTCGGTGTCAATACTGTTCGATTGCGTCAGGCGGCGCAGGTCGCTGCCATCGGCATTGATCAGGAAAATCTGCGTATGGCCTTCGCGTGACAGCGCAATCGCCAGCCGGCGTCCATCGGGCGACCACGCGGGTGCTGAATTGCTGCCCTTGAAGTTGGCGACCGCGATGCGCTTGCGGGTCGCCAGTTCCTGCACATAGACCACCGGTTTCTTCGATTCGAACGACACATAGGCCAGCTTCGAGCCGTCCGGCGACCACGTGGGCGAAATGATGGGTTCGCTCGAACGCAGCGCGACGAAGGCATTCTCGCCGTCGGAGTCGGCGATCTCGAGCCGGTATTCGCTGCCGCTGCGGGCGACATAGGCGATGCGGGTCGCGAAGGCGCCGCGCACGCCGGTCAGTTTTTCAAAGATGTCGTCAGCCACGCGGTGCGCAGCCAGCCGCGAGAACTGGTCGAGCACGGTCAGGCCGAGGCCCGACAATTCGCCGCCACGCACGGTGTCGGTCAGCTTGTAGCGCACATCGATGCGACCGTTGGCCATGCGCGTGATGCTGCCGGCAGCCAGCGCGTCGGCGCCGCGTGCCTTCCAGCTGGCGGTGTCGATCGCGCTCTTTTCAGACAGCATGTCGTGGGTTTCGACCAGCTTGAACACGCCGCTTCGCTCGAGGTCGGCGCGCACGACCGCATGCACGGCTTGCTCGCCCGCTTGCTCGTTGGCGAAGTTGGCGACGGCGATGGGAATCTGGTTGGCACCCACACCGGCGATCTCCACGCGCAGTTGCGCTTGGGCGGCGATGGGTGCGATCAAGGGGAGGGCGGCTGCGGTGGCGACGGCGACTAGTTTCAGGAAAATGCGTTTCATCGGGTATCGGTCGTCCTGTTTCGTTGTCAGTCGCCGGTCATCAGCGTTCGCGGGGCCGATGCGAGATGACCAGGCTCGATGGCACCTTGCCCTTTTCCGGATCAGGCGGGAAGGGCGCCGCCTTGTCGATCGCCCGGCGTACCGCACTGTCAAATGCGGGCACTCCGCTGGGATGCAACAGCTTCACTGAGCGCACACTGCCATCCGGCAGCAGCTCGATCTCATACTCGACGGCCGGGTTGCCGGAAATCTCCGTGAGGGGCGGCATAATTGTAGCCTCTTTGATCATCCTTCCGATGATTTGCCCATAGGCCTTGCTGACCTTGGGGCCGCTCGAACGCTCGGCATCGCCGCTGGTGCCATCGCCGGCCTGTGCCTGCAGGCGCTTCATGTCATCGTCACGCTGTTTCTTGCGCCGCTGTTCGGCCTGCTGCTCTTCCAGCTTGCGCTGCTGTTCTTCCGCCTGCTTCTTCTTTTCTTCGGCGGCGGCTTCGTCCTGCTTGCGCTTTTGCTCGTCGGCCTGCTTTTTCTTTTCCTGTTCTTCAGCCAGACGCTTCTGTTCCAGCGCCTTTTTCTCCAGTTCCTTCTTCTCCAGCTCCTTCTTCTCGAGCTCTTTTTTCTCCTGCGCTTTCTTGTGCTCGTCCTTTTCCTCGGCGAGTTTTTTCTCCAGTTCTTTGCGCTTCTTTTCTTTTTCGAGCGCGATGTCCGGATCCGGTTGCTTGGGCTTGACGGGCTCGGCCACCGGCTTGGGTGGCGGCTTCACCGGTTCGGGTTTGACGGGTTCGGGCTTGACCGGCTCCGGCACAGGTGTCGGTTCGGGCGGCGGCGGTGCAGCTGTGCGCGCGGTCGGGCTCCAGATCTCGGCTTCGACGGCCACGGGCGTGATGTTTTGCCACGATACGCCTATCCACAGGAAGCCCAGCAACAGCAGGTGCATCAGCAGCGCGAGGACGAACGCGCGCAAGCGGCCCGGCTCGGGCGGCACGCGGTACGGGACGGCGGACTCGTTCACGATGGCGGTCAAGTCGGTTCGCTCAGGCTGGGCTGGGGTGAGGATGCGGGACGTGACGGTCAGCGTGTCGCGAGGCCGACACGGGTAATGCCGGTCTTGTTGGCCAGCGTGATGGTCTGCACTACGTCGTCGTACTTGATGTTCTTGTCGGCCGAGATCATCAGCGGCAGCTCGGGATGGGCCTTGTTGATGTCGGCCAGTCGTTGCCCGAGTTGCTCGCGGCCTTTGACGGACTTGAAGCTTTGGCCGTGGATGCCGACGCTGGCGGCACCGTCAGCCTGCAGTTCGATCTCGATATAGTCGACCGGCGGCTGCGTCGAGCGGCCGGCCTTGGGCAGGTCGATCGTGTTGGGTGGCGTCAGCGGCGCGACCACCATGAAAATCACCAGTAGCACCAGCATCACGTCGATGTAGGGCACGACGTTGATCTCCGCCTTGAACTTGCGGGTGCGGCCGCCGCGCATGGACGAGGAGCTTCCCATGTCAGCGTGCCTGGCGGTTCAGGATGTTCGAGAATTCTTCGATGAAGCTCTCGAAACGGATCGCGAGGCGATCGATGTCATGCGAGTAGCGGTGGTAGCCCACCACCGCCGGGATGGCGGCGAACAAGCCGATGGCCGTGGCCACCAGCGCTTCGGCGATGCCGGGCGCGACGGCTGCCAGCGTGGCCTGCTGCACGTTGGCCAGTCCCCGGAAGGAATTCATGATGCCCCACACGGTGCCGAACAGGCCGACATACGGCGACACCGAGCCGACCGACGCCAGGAAGGCGAGGTGCGACTCGAGCGCGTCCATTTCGCGCTGGTAAGCGGCGCGCATCGCGCGCCGGGCACCATCGAGCAGCGCGCTGGTGTCGATATCCTTGCCTGAGAATGACAGGCGCGCCTTGCGGTATTCCTCCATGCCGGCCTCGAAGATGCGCTCGAGCGCCCCGTTGCTGCCCTGGCGGCGGCGGGAGGCGGTCACTTCTTCATACAAGGCATTGAGGTTGGCGCCGGACCAGAAGGCATTTTCGAATTCGGCGGTCTGCGCGGTCGCATTGCGGATCGCAAACATCTTGCGGAAGATGTAGGTCCAGCTCATCGCCGAGACGAACAGCAGCAGCGCCATCACCAGCTGCACCAGCAGCGAGGCATTCGTGATCAGGGTAACGAAGGACAGGTCTTGGGTGACGGTCATGGCAGTCGCTGTGGGCGGGTAGGTGAGTATGGTTCGTGTCGCTGCGGGATGGCGCGCCTGGCCTCGTCAGCCGGACGCGGACGTGCCGGCGAAGCGCGAGATGCATGCATGCACGGACGCCGGTATCGGTGCCGGCCTCAGGGCCAGCGCATCGACGCAGCCGACGCGTATGCCGCCGCTGCACAGCAGCCGCGGCGGCCCGGCATCGCCGCTCCCATGCCCAGTACACCAGGCTTCCTGCATGAATTCCACCGAGGCGCGACCGAGCTTTTTGACACTGACGGTGATTTCCAGCCGGTCATCCAATTTCGCCGGGGCATGGTAATCGATGGCCGTACTTTTGACCACGAATATCCTTTGCTCTTGTGCGGCCAGCATCTGCTGGTTGATGCCGGCGGCGCGCAGCCATTCGGTGCGGGCACGCTCGAAGAATTTCAGGTAATTCGCATAGAAGACGATGCCGCCGGCATCGGTGTCTTCGTAATAAACGCGCAAGGGCCAGTGGAAACCGGGATTCATCAGCGCTCGCGCTTGACCGCGAACGGCGAGAAGCCCTGGCAGGTCGGCATCATTTCGATGTGGTTGATGTTCACGTGCGCCGGCATCGTGGCGACCCAGTAAGCGGCTTCGGCAATGTCTTCGGACGACAGTGCGACGATGCCCTGGTAGACCTTGGCGGCAGCGGCGTCATCGCCCTTGAAGCGGACGTTGGAGAATTCGGTGCCGCCGGCCATGCCGGGCGCAATATTGGTCGCGCGCACGCCGGTGCCGATCAGGTCGGCACGCAGGTTCAGCGTGAACTGGTCGACAAAGGCCTTGGTGGCGCCATATACATTGCCACCCGGGTAGGGGTAGCTGCCGGCGACCGAGCCGAGGTTGATCACGGTGCCGCTGCCGCGCGCGACCATCTGCGGCAGCAGTGCGCGGGTCATGTGGACCAGGCCCTGGCAATTGGTGGCGATCATGGTGTCCCAGTCGTCGAGGTCGGCCGCTTGTGCCGGCTGCAGGCCCAGCGCGAGGCCGGCATTGTTGACCAGCACGTCGATGGCCTGCCAGTCCGCGGGAAGCGCGGCCAGCATCGCATCGATGGAGGCCTGGCGGGTCACGTCCAACGCGATCGGCAGCAGTTGCGGCCCCAGTTCGGCGGCCAGTGCGGCCAGCCGGTCGGTGCGGCGCGCCGCGGCGATCACGCGGTGGCCGGCCTGGACGAATTTGCGCGCGATGCTTGCGCCGAAACCGGAACTTGCGCCGGTCACCAGTACGATCATGAAAAGACTCCGGGGAGAAGGATTGCTGGCTGGTTCTGGACCGCCGCAATTTTAGCTGAAATGCGGGTGTTGGCCGGTGGCCGGGCGAGCGGCAGTCCTTGCTGAAACAGGCGTCGTCCACTAAAATCGCGTGTCATTTTGTCTCGCGTAACTGGCGCAAAACCGCACGGTCGTTCGACCCGGCGGAAGGTGGAAACCCACCGGGGAGCGCGGGATGTCTTCTTCAGTATCGCCGTACGCCTGGGCACCTGTTGTGAACCGACCGAGAGGTCGGCGCATGGGCTTGCCGGCGTGGCGTCATCGCTGATCCCGGCCTTCCTGCGAAGAATCAAGACTTTCCACACCGATTGGAGCCTATTTGATGTTTTCGAAACAGCACACGATTGCCAATGTCGACCCCGAGCTGTGGTCGGCGATCCAGCAGGAAAACCAGCGCCAGCAAGACCATATCGAGCTGATCGCGTCGGAGAACTATGCGTCGCCGGCCGTGATGGAAGCCCAGGGCTCTCAGCTGACGAACAAATACGCCGAAGGCTATCCGGGCAAGCGCTATTACGGTGGCTGCGAATTCGTCGACATCGCCGAGCAGCTGGCGATTGACCGCCTGAAGGAACTGTTCGGCGCCAATTTCGCCAACGTGCAGGCCAACTCCGGCTCCCAGGCCAACCAGGCCGTGCTGCTGGGCCTGCTGCAACCGGGCGACACCATCATGGGCATGTCGCTGGCCGAGGGCGGCCACCTGACCCATGGCATGGCGCTCAACATGTCGGGCAAATGGTTCAAGGTCGTGTCCTACGGCCTCGACGCCAACGAGGCGATCGACTACGACAAGATGGAGAAGCTCGCGCACGAGCACAAGCCCAAGCTGATCATCGCCGGCGCTTCCGCTTATGCGCTGAAGATCGACTGGGCGCGTTTCCAGAAGGTGGCTAAAGACGTTGGTGCCTACTTCATGGTCGACATGGCGCACTACGCCGGCCTGATCGCCGGCGGCGTCTACCCGAACCCGGTGCCGTTCGCCGATGTCGTGACCTCGACCACGCACAAGAGCCTGCGCGGCCCGCGCGGCGGCATCATCCTGTCTAATGACGAAGAGATCGCGAAGAAGATCAACAGCGCGATCTTCCCCGGCCTGCAAGGCGGCCCGCTGA
>JACCDT011726460.1_pt1 | contig 47279 bp, 30 predicted proteins | sample 7446291 | NCBI WGS metagenome assembly JACCDT01 (sample SAMN15323446, study PRJNA562643) | freshwater metagenome | isolation source: river surface water | place: USA:Blue River Watershed | collected 2017-08-17
CAATTTGACCGCTACATTATCGGCATGTTCGGAACCAACAGGATTTGTAGCCAACAGCACAGATTGTAACGATGCTTCTGCATCTGTTCATCCTGGCGCAACTGAAACTTGTAATGGTGTAGATGATGATTGTGATGGCTCAATGGACGAAGGAGTTCAAACTACTTTCTATGCTGATGCAGATAGCGATACTTATGGTGATTTGGCAACAACTACTTCAGCATGTACGGCACCAGCTGGATATGTATCGAACAACACAGATTGTAACGATGCATCAGCAACCGTTTATCCCGGTGCAACAGAGACATGTAACAGTATTGACGATGATTGTGATGGATCAACTGACGAAGGCGTTCAAACTACTTTTTATATAGATGCAGATACTGATACATACGGAAATATCGTGACAACAACTTTGGCTTGTTCTGTGCCAGCGGGTTATTCAGAAAACAGCACAGATTGCGATGATACAGCATCATCGGTTTATCCGGGCGCAATAGAAGCATGTAACAGCTCAGATGATGATTGCGATGCATTAACCGATGAGGGCGTTCAAATTACTTTCTATATAGATGCAGATAATGATACATACGGAGATAACGTGACAACAACTTTGGCTTGTTCGGTACCAGCGGGTTATTCTGTGAATAGCGAAGATTGTGATGATTCTGCAATAGGAGTAAATCCTGGTGCAACAGAGGTTTGTGGAGGAACAGATGAAGATTGCGATGGACAACAAAATGAGGGATTGACTTTCTACAATTACTACGCAGACAACGATGGTGATTCATACGCAGGGACATTAATCGGAAACAACTGCTTCACACCTGCATTTGCAGGTTACTTTGGAGCTCAAGATGATTGTGACGATGAAAATCCAAGCACATATCCTACAGCGATTGAACTTTGTTACAATTTTATCGATGACAATTGCAATGGATTAATCAATGAAGGTTGTGGGAATTTAATTCTTGGAGACGATATTTATAGTAGTATGTCAGTTTCTATTGCCAATCAATTTGGAACAGGCGCACAACCAACGTCAGTATTGAATTTGAATATGGCAACCGATAGCCCTGAGAGTTTTGGAGCTGGAAGTGATATGTGGATTTTAGCAACGCCATCTTCCAATGCCATGCGTATTTCATTGTCAGGTTCTGCCTCAGTACAAGATGATAATGAGATTTCTATTTACACATATCAATCCGGGTTGGTTGGTCCCATGATTCCATTAATGGTGGAAGATGCTGTCCAACCGAATAACCTCGGTGTATCTTTAGATGGTGGAAATGAAGTCCTATTAACGGATCAATTGGTTCCTGGAGTACCTATTTGGATATGCGTTAGAAATACAAATGGAATACCTGGTGTTTGTAAATTACAGATTGCAAATTTGCAGGGTAGCCAAACAGATATTGGTCCATATACCCAGTATACTGGAATTTACAGCAACGTTTGTCAAAATTTTAAAGTCAAGTTCCGACCTAAGGCAATAGGTTATATTGTACATCGACTTGAAAATTTAGATGTGAATTCCAATACAACTTGGTTGTATGCTATACCATCAGGAAGTGGAACAGTTGCTACTACGGTTTGTCAATTGGGTAAGTTGGTGCCCGCGAACTTAACAGCCAATTCGATGACCTATTATTTCAAGGTTGATGTGAATTACTCATTAAAAGATGCTTTTGGTAATGACCACCTGATTATGGCCAATGGGGTCGTATCGGGAGCAGTTGGATTAAATCCAGAATCTGATTTGTTTTTAAGATCAACGGATCAATGCCCAGTTTATAAAAGTGTAGCTGGATCAATCGCGACAAATAGATCTGTTTGTGGATCATCCAATTACAATTGGTCTTTTACACAAATAATGCCGAGCCCTTCTCCATTTGATGTTACAGTTAGTGGAACTTCAACCTCCAGAATATTGCCTATTTCAGTTATTCCAGGCATAGGACAGAATCAAGTGTATGATGTTAGAGTCAGATCAAGGCATTTGAATAATATAGAATATACCAATTGGGGATCTTACAAGTGCTTGAGGACTATAGCTTCAGCTGGGATGCCACTAGAAATTGATTTTGAGCAGCGCTTGAATTCAGAGGCAATTGTTTATCCAAATCCCAATGGTGGTGAGATGTTTATTTTAGTCAATTATGATAGACGAAATTATTCTCAATGTCAACTCTACAATCAAACTGGACAGTTGGTGAAGAGTTGGAATTTAACAGATGAGCAAAGTGAGTTTCGATTGAATGATGAACTTGCATCAGGGATTTATCAGATACGTTTAACAGGTTCAGGTAAAACTCAATTGTTACGTTTGATAATCGCGAAGTGAGGGTTTTATTATTTCTGATTTTATTGTTAGGAACCTCTGGGGATAATTGCGCTCAGCAATGTCCCCAAGGTTTTTTCCAAGAAGTATTTACTGATGTCCCAGTGATGGGGACAACCTATTTTGGAGGAGGTGTAAGTACTTATGATATTGATGAGGATGGGTGGGATGATTTGACTGTCGGTATTTCAGGTTCAGGTTACTTCGTTTTCAGAAATATAAATGGAAGTTTAGAATTGTGGTGGAATTTTCAATCTTATGATGACGTCAAACAATGTTTATGGGGAGATCTCAATAACGACGGTTTTAATGATTTCATAGGACTAACGCTTCAGGGCGAAATTTTACTCTATCAAAATGTCGGAAATGAATACTTTATCAATGTTGGTCAAGGTTTAAATCAGCAATTGCCCAATCAGATTTGGATGGGTGCTTCGCTAGGAGATATCAATCGGGATGGATGGTTGGATTTGTATCTGTGCGCTTACGATGAAGGAGTTAATGTGCTTTTGAGAAATCTGTCTTTTATGAATGGAGATGTATCTTTAAATGGGGACTATAACTCAATGCTGACGGGGACCGCCAAGTCATCTTTTCAACCGGTTTGGATAGACTTGAATAACGATGATTTCTCAGATCTTTTTGTTGTCAATGATTTCAATCAAGGAAACGACTATTATGAAAGCAATCCTCTATTAGGATTTCAGAAGAAAGATCAATTGAATCAATTGAATTTCCCATTGCAATGTATGTCAAATGCATGGTCTGATTTTGATTTGGATGGTGATTTGGATATTATGATTACAGACACCGCACGCACTTATCTATTGGAGAACAATGAAGGAATCTTTTCGCCAATTTATGATGATGCTTTTGTGCCGTTTTGGACTTGGTCTGCACTTTGGATGGATGCTGATAATGATTTCTATGATGATATCTTGGTTACTGGAAATAATGTGGTGACCAACGATGGGGCTGTTTATTATTTAGACAATACCGCAGGCCAATTTGATGAATGTCTTGTACCTTCCTTTTCAAGCGCGAGGTATTTTGCTGCATCCAAATGGGATATTGAGAATGATTTATTTTATGACGCAGTTCTCGCACCGGATTCTGGTTTTCATCCGCTTTTACTGCATAATCTTTCATATGGTGCATCAGCAATTAAAGTACATTTCGAAGGGACATGGTCGAATCGGAATGGAGTGGGCGTAAAATACAATTCTTATTCGAATGGAATATGCAAGTATGGACAAGTTTTTTCTGGTGAGAATTACTTATCTCAGAACTCTCAAAATCTTATTTTACCAGTTTCAAACAATTATAACCAAGTAGATTCATTGCTGATACAATGGCCCAGTGGAATAAGTGAAACGTGGTATAATCTAGAAGTAGGTCAATCTTTTTTTATTGAAGAGGGATCTTCTGGGTTGTATCCTGATTCATTGCAACTTGTATTTTGTCCAGGAGATTCTATTTATTTGAGTCTGTCCAATTTGCGTTTAAGTGTAAATCCGGATTTTGGTTTTTCAGATACATTAGTTTTTTCTGAAGCAGGTGATTATTTGATACAAACTCGATCACAATATGGATTGAATAGGACGATGTTTGTTCAAGTGAATGAATCAAATTTCAGTTTTGACTTTGAATTGTTGGATGGTAATTGCTCTGATTCAATTGCGCTTATGTTATTTTGTATTGATGAGAATCAATTTGTGGTAGACTCATTTTATTTTTCAGGTTCACCATCAGATGTGGGTCAGGCAATTCTAGTTTCTCCTGATGGCTGCTCCTCACAAATTTCTGTTGATGCTCTTGATTTATTTCAAGCTCCTGTGTTGATTGGAAATATAGATACGCTTTGCTGGAATGAAGCAATCGATTTATATGATGTTTTTGCGACGAGTGATTCAGGGATTTGGCAAGTAAATAATCTCGAGAGTGACAGTCTATATCCAGGAGTGAATTCAATCGTTTTTGAGTCTCATACTGGATGTCATTGGGATACAATAGTGAATGTCTTTGCTTACCCAATGGTTGACCTAGTACTTTCTACTTTTGTTGATGATACTTGCAATTGGTACTATTTGTCAAATGATTATTTTACCTCAGTAGTTTGGAATAATCAATGGGTGACTGATACATTATGTCTATCCAATTATAGTGGTGATTTGTCCTATTCAGCCATTGATAATAGGGGTTGTTTGTCGGAAGGAAGTTCTTTTGTTCAAACTGTATCTATTGATTCTGGTAATAACATGAGTGAATGTCTCTCCCGTGAAATCTGGGATCTTCAGGGTAGATGTTTGGCAATTTATAAAGATTGCAACACCATATTCAATGACATGGTTGGCAAAGGATATCACCAGTTAGTATTAGTAAGAGAAAAGTTTGTGTATGGTGACCGAACATATTTGATGTTCCTGAAATTTTAATATTGTTTATTTATCATCTTTAAAATTTGTCTTCGAAATTAACTCAGCGATATTCCGCGCATCAAACTTTCGCATCATGTTTTGTCGATGTGATTTGATGGTGAGCTCACTCAAGAACAAGATATTGCTTATCTCTTTGCTTGTTTTTCCTGTTTTTATGTGATTAAGTATTTCTGTTTCTCTTTTGGTTAACCTTATTTCGTCAAGATTTATTTCTTTTTTCCTTTCCCACTCCAGGGACTCTTGAATGTATTTAATATTATTTTCAATATCAAATAAACACGCTGTGAGCTCAGCTAGATCTGCATTTTTTTGAACGTAACCCCAAAAAGGAAACACCGAAAAATGAAGTCCGAGTTCCCATGGATGAGAGCTTGTAAATAATATTATTTTTTTTAATGGAAATCGTAGTTGATAGGATGTTAATTCATCAAGAATATTTTCTTCTCTCAAGTGAATATCAGCAATAACTATTTCACAATTATCAAGATCTAGTTTTTCCTTTCCAAATTTTGGAAGCTTATCAAACAAATATATTTTACATCCCTTCCAAGTATGAATTGCAATATTCTGTACACCTTGCATCATCAATGGGTGGTCTTCAATGATACCAATTGTTTTCATGATATTAAGGGAATTTCTGCGTTTAATTGAAATCCTTCACCATGCTCACTATGAATATGGCAAATACCTCTACAAACATTGATCATCTCTGAAATTTGTAGCAGTCCAATTCCATCGAATGATTTGTTGTTGTTCATGCCAATTCCATTGTCCTCATATGATATGTACAAATGTTGATTTTCTATAAAGCACTGAACCTGAATCTCACTTGCATTAGCATGTTTGATTGTGTTATTTAAACATTCTTGGATGACCAACATAACAACCAATTGAATGTTGGTAGTTGTTTCATTACAATTTTCTGATATTTCAACGTAGTGTTGTATCTGCTTAGTCTTACAGATTTCGTTGGTGAAAAGTTTTATACAATGGGCTAATCCAAACTTTTGTAATACTTGAGGGGAAAGAAAGTGGGCTGTATTTCGTACATCCTCAATAAGACTTTTCGTTTGTTCGTGAAGAATATGATGTAATTCTTTTGGAAGTTTTTTTTCGTATTGATTTAAGTTGTTTTTAAGACCTATTAGTTCTATGCCAATATGGTTATGTAGAAGTTGACTTATTCTTGATAGTTCTCTCAATTGAATGCTTGTTATCCTTTCGTTGATTTCATTGTCTTTGTTTAGAAGCGCCATTTCAAGTGTTTTGTTTTTTTGAATGAATTCTATAAAACGCAATGCAACAATGCCACCTATTATAAGGCAGTCCATCCCCAATATGATGGGTACAAAGTGTTCTTGAAATACAGATTCATTTGTATTGCCAAAGCGATGAGCGAGATATTGGAAATGAGTAAGAATGAATAACGTAGATGTTATTAAGAATGGTATGGCATAACGATCCTTTTTACGTAAAACCTGAACAGAGCATACGATGACAATTAGCAGTGTGATTTGCTGAAACAAAAGCGAAATCGCAAGTGAATAATACTTGTAAGAGTTGTCATATAGAAATGGGGATATTAAGGAAGCTATTATTACGTAAGAAAGCCAAATCCAGCCATATAAGTTAATCCGTTTGGTCCATTTTGGGAAATGAATATTGTATGAAACGGTATGTAAAAAGAAGAATAAATAAATAGGGAAGGCTATAGAAAGAGATAACGGTCTGATGATGTCAATTATCCAATTCGAATTATAATTAATAACCCAGTGAATATATCCGAAATCAGAGAGGGTGTAAATAATGCACAAAGCAAGGAATAAACTATATAAATAGTTTAGGACATTTTTAGCATTGAGAATGATATAAACGTTGATAATGAATGCTGCAATGAGTATACCCAAAAGTATTCCAGAAAGTAATAAATAATTGGTTTTCCTAGAGTCAAGTTCTTTCTGATTGAGTAATAAAATGGATGTAAAGAAGGGCTCGTTTCGTTTGTCTAAATATAGGATTAGATAGCCGTTTTTAAGAATTGGATGGACAGGAAAAATAAATTCTGGAAAATGAATGTTTCGATTTGAAAAGGCAAGATGGTCGCCCATCAGCAATGTACTGTCTATCAATTCTTCGTTCTCATTCAGATAGTATCCTTGAATTTGGTTGATATGACTGTTGGGAATAACAATGTATTCAGTTGAATTAAATATTATTCCTTTTAAAGGAATTTTTATCCATAGGGACTCTTCTTGGTTACTCAACTTCTCAGGTACAGTTCGATTTAAGGATGTTTTATTGTAGAGAAAATTGGTGTAGCCGGGATTACCACCTTTTTCCCATAGGAATTCAGTACCCTCTGGGAATTGGGATTTTTTCTTTTCATGAAAGAAATTAAGTTCACTTCCAGCAATTGCAAATCCCGGAAAAAGTCCCAATAAGAGAATAAACCAAATAAAAATTCTAATTGAACATCGAGAATTAATCACGAATCTAATCTACGCTATAGCTGGTAGAAGTTGATACTCCATTTGGAGTATATTTCAGGACTTTCAAGGCTTCAAAAACTCGGATGTCCAAACAGTATTACTCAAATTTAAATCGCGATCCATCACGGTTATTTGAAATTTACAAGTGTCAAATCCTGATGGTAAATAATACAACGGATTGATGAATAACTCGATGCTTCCTTTTTGTGCTTTGTATTGCCCCAATGGAGATGCAAAGGGAGCGCGGTAATAAAAGGGGATGATGTCTGGATCTAAACATGGATCCAATTCCACATGTTGCCAAACGTTGTTTTGCTTCTCATAATACTCGCAAAAAATGTTGTAGCGGTTTCTACAATTTGCAAATACACCTGAAGTGTCGGTTTGCTCTAAACCGAAATTACCGTCCCCATCGGTGAAGTTCATGATCAGTGTTGCTCCGCTGTCTGCAGTGGTGAAACTTTCAAGCGTAATCTTGGGTTCGTTGGGATACTCGTCCAATTGCATGCAAGAACTGACCATTACAATCAGTGCCAAAGCAAAAAGTGGAAGTGTTGCGCTTTTCATTCAAACAAATTTAATCGATAGTAGCCAACAATTGCACTTGCTCATTTATTGTGTACTTGCTTGCCTTAATTTTGCGACCATGATTGGAAAAATCGAAGCGCACATGAAAATGTCCCCCATTGACGATTGGAATGGGCTGTGCTTGAATATTTTTCTAGATCAATTTCAAAACAATGAGATTTATCGATCCTATGCTGAATTGATTCGCCGAACCCCTTCAGTGGTCAAGCATTGGACAGAAATTCCCTTTTTACCGGTTCGGTTTTTCAAGTCCCATGATGTGATACGCAATGAGGTCCGAAAAGATTTTTGGTTCGAGTCCAGCTCCACCACAGGTCAGGTTCCTTCCAAACATTATGTGCATGATCTTGATTTGTACGAGCGTTCATTCAGAACATTTTTTGAAGCAAAATATGGTTCTTCAGACGAATATGTGATTTTGGCCTTGCTGCCTTCTTATTTGGAACGAGAGCACTCTTCCTTGGTGTACATGGTGAATGATTTGATTTCAAAAGGGGCACAAGCGGGTAGTGGATTTTTCCTTTACAATTTTAACGACCTCATCAGCCAGTGGAAAACGAATATGTTGATGGGAAAGAAGACTTTGCTATTTGGAGTAACTTTTGCCTTGATGGATCTAGCGGAGCAATTTCCGATGGCCGTTACGAATACGATAGTTCTTGAAACCGGCGGGATGAAGGGACGTGGTAGAGAGCCTATTCGTGCTGAGGTTCATGAAGTATTTCGCAAAGCTTGGGGAGATCAGTTTGAGATACACAGTGAGTATGGAATGACCGAACTACTGAGTCAGGGGTACTCCCAAGAGGACAATGGATTCCAAACGCCGCCATGGATGCGCATCGTTTTACGGGAAGTGGATGATCCCTTGGCGGTATCTCTTGAAAACAAAAGAGGCGGAATCAACGTTGTGGATTTGGCCAATTATTATTCGTGTCCTTTTCTTGCCACCGATGATTTGGGGGAGAAAATGGGGGATGGATTTAGGGTGCTTGGGCGCCTGTCTACCGCGGAAACACGGGGCTGCAATTTATTGTACGTTCCCTGAGGCAACCATCATCATTTTCTTACGTCTTTATAATGCGATGAGCAAATCGCAACCAAAGTACTTGGTTAAGAATGACAACGGTTGGCTTAACAAAGACATGATTTCCTAAACAAACAACAAGGGAAGCAGAAATGCTTCCCTTGTTGCTTTTTAGATATGGTATTCATGATTGTTTTATCCTTACTTTGGTCCTGCATTTTTGCAGTTTATAAAGAATGATGGAACTTAAATTAATTCCCCAAAATTTGAAGGAGTCAGTAATGACTGAATTTTTCCAAAATTTGGATTCTAAATTTGTTGAATTGCAGGATGCCCCAATTAGTAAAGGAGAATTTAGTTTTTATACATCTGTTGCCTCTGTATACAGCAGTAAATTGGAAGGTGAAGAGATTGAGTTGGACAGCTACATCAAACACCGAGGATGGGGAATCTCTTTTGAGCCAGATTATACAAAACGAATAGATCAACTTTATTCGGCTTATCAATTTGCTCAAGCTAATCCTTTGAATGAAATCAACATTGCTCAAGCTCATTCTTTGTTGGCTGAGAGTCTGCTGCCCACGCATCATCGTGGTAGATTACGTCTTCAAAACATGTATGTGACCAATTCTGAAGGTCAAATAGAATACGTAGCGCCGGAACCCAATGAACTAGAAAAAGAGATGGGTAAATTCTACTCGGATTTGGATGAGTTGTTGAAGTCGGATTTGTCAGTTAATGATGTGTTTTATTATGCGGCTTTTTTACACCTAATATTCGTGAAAATACATCCTTGGAGTGATGGCAATGGCCGTTCTGCGCGACTTATTGAGAAGTGGTTTGTTGCAGAAAAATTGGGTGAAAAAGCTTGGTTTTTACAAAGTGAGAAATATTATTTTGAAAACAAGGATTTGTACTATCAATTTTTGAAAAATTGTGGTATTGAATACCAAAATACGGATTGGAGCAGGGCTGTTCCATTTTTACAGATGCTCCCCAAATCGTTATAGGCAACCTTTTTTTCTGATAACGTCTTATCATTGAGCAACGTCGCTCAACTAATTCTTTGAAATATGGAACGCCTTCTCATGTGGAGTGATGTCTGGAAGCAATTTGCTCCCTATATCATGACCATTTGTATTCTGTCCGCTGTGGGGTTGATTGGGAAGTTGGCTTTGTTTAGTAAAGCAAATCAGCCTTATTGGGCCGCTTTTGTTCCGTTCTATGATGTGATCATCACGATGCGACTGGTGGGTCGTCCGGATGCACATGCGCTTCGTCTCTTTGTTCCAGTTTACAATGTTTATTTTGCTTTTGTGATTTGTATAGAGATTGCCCAAGCTTTTGGTAAAACCAAAACGAGTGATTTTATTCTAGCCTGTGTGTTCAATATTTTTTACATTTTGAACTTGGCCTTCTCCTACAGCATTGAATACAAAGGGCCCGTCTTCCAGACGAGCCCCTCCATCAAAATTTCTCCTTCGGTTGTGGTTTAAACCATCAACAATGATTTGGCTTTTTCCATTACTGTGGTTAATCCGCTAGCATCTGTTCCACCGCAAGTAGCAAAGCTGGGTTGACCGCCGCCACCGCCTTTGATTTCTTTGGACCATTCTTTAACGAGTTGTCCAGCATGACAATTCCATGCAGTACACGCATCATCACTGAATGCCACAGCAATCATGGGTTTACTATCATTTTTTGTGGTAATTACTGCGCCAAAATTGGAAAATTCAGATTTCAATTGGAAACAAATATCCTTCACCGAACCTGCATCCAATTGGGTTTCTACAAACAATAAATTTCTTCCGTTGTGTGCGGTGATTTGATTTTTCCATTCACCCTTTACTTGCATGGCCTGCGCTCTCAACAAATCCTCCACTTGCTTTTGTGCTTCGGCTAATTTGCTTTGTAAATCTCGGATACCCTTGTTGATGTCTTTTGTTTTTAAAGTCAATCGAGCTTCCTCCAAAGTTGCCAATTCGTCTTGCATCCACATTTCTGCGACATCGCCTGCTATGGCTTCGATACGACGAATACCAGCAGCAACTGCTCCTTCTGATTGCAATTTAAATTTCTTAATCGCACCGGTGCTATTTACATGTGTTCCTCCGCACAATTCAATGCTGTTGCCAAATTGAATCATACGAACCTTGTCTCCATATTTTTCGCCAAATAGCATCATGGCTCCGCTCGCTTTGGCCTCTTCAATGGTGGCTGCACGATTTTCTTGTAAGACATGGTTCGCTTGAATGCGCTCGTTAACCAATGATTCTATTTTGGTCAACTCTCCATCTTGAACTTTGGAGAAATGTGAAAAGTCAAATCGCAAATATTGAGGATTGACCAAAGATCCTTTTTGCTCCACATGGGTACCCAATACTTCACGCAATGCCTCATGCAAAAGGTGAGTAGCGCTGTGGTGGGCGGTGGTATGGTTTCTCCACGTGGTATCAACCTTGGCCCAAACTTTTTTCTCTGGATGCGCAGGTAATTCTTCAGTGAAATGCACAATCAATCCATTTTCTTTCTTTACATCTACTACAGCAATTTTATCTTCACCGATGGTCAACGCTCCCTGATCACCCACTTGTCCACCACCTTCTGCATAGAAAGGTGTTGTCTCCAATACCAACTGGTACATTTCCTTTCCTTTGGCTTTTATTCGGCGGTATTTCAACAATTGCGTTTCTGTTTCCAATTGATCATATCCAACAAATTGTGTATCTCCCTCGTGAAGAACTACCCAATCATCTGTTTCCAGTTTGGTAGCTGCGCGACTTCTTTCTTTTTGTGCTTGAAGATGCTGCTCAAATTCAACAATATTAATTTCCTTGTTGTTTTCTCCCGCGATCAATTGTGTCAAGTCAATGGGGAATCCAAAAGTGTCGTACAATTCAAATGCGATGGCGCCATTTATTTCCTTGCCAGGTGTTTTTTGAATCACCTGATCCAACAAGTCAATCCCTTTTTCCAATGTTCTTAGGAAGCTCTCTTCTTCTTCCTTAATGACTTGTGTGATGAGTGTTTTATTCTTGGTTAGCTCTGGAAAAGCGCCTCCCATCTGTTGTTCCAAAACCTGGAACACTTGATGGATGAATGAATGTCTGAAATTTAAAAAACTATATCCGTAACGAACGGCTCTTCTCAAAATTCTTCGGATGACATAACCTGCGCCCCCACTAGAAGGCAATTGACCATCTGCTATTGCAAATGAAACCGCTCTCACGTGATCACTGATGACGCGCATGGCAACATCTTTCTTATCTGCAGTTGCGGTATAATTCAATCCACTCAATGATTCAATTTTCTGAATCAAGGGCGTAAATACGTCGGTGTCATAATTGGATTGTTTCCCCTGCAGAACCATGCACAGACGTTCAAATCCCATTCCTGTATCCACATGCTTGTGTGGCAACAATTCCAAAGAGCCATCAGCCTTGCGATTGAATTGCATGAATACATTGTTCCAGATTTCAATCACCTGAGGGTGGTCATTGTTCACCAATGTTTTCCCGTCAACTGCCGCACGTTGTTCGGCGGTTCTAATGTCGGCATGGATTTCAGAGCAAGGACCACAGGGTCCTGTATCGCCCATTTCCCAGAAATTGTCTTTTTTATTGCCTTTTAAAATGCGGTCTTCAGCAATGTATTTTTTCCAAATGTCATAGCTCTCTTGATCAAAATCCAAGTTCTCTTTGGCATCGCCTTCAAATACCGTGACATACAACTGGTCTTTTGGAATCTTGTATACATCTGTCAATAATGTCCAAGCCCAAGCAATGGCTTCTTCTTTAAAGTAATCACCAAAACTCCAGTTCCCCAACATCTCAAACATGGTGTGGTGGTAGGTATCTACACCTACTTCTTCCAAATCGTTGTGCTTACCGCTTACGCGCAAACATTTTTGGGTATTTGCAATTCTAGGATGCACCACAGGTGCATTGCCCAAGAAAATGTCTTTGAAAGGATTCATTCCTGCGTTCGTAAACATCAAGGTAGGATCACCTTTGATAACCATCGGCGCTGAAGAAACGATTTGGTGTTTTTGCGAAGCAAAAAAGTCTAGAAACTGTTGTCGTATTTGTTGAGATGTCATATCAGTGAGATAGGGACACAAAACTAATGTCAAATCGCCAAAAAAAAGTGCTTAAATTTGTCTGAATACAAAATGTGATTTGGCCAAGTTTAAATACATATTCAACCCAACAACACTCAATTTTGAACAGATCAGTTATACTGTTCGAGATTATGTGTGGTTGATATTGAAATATTTGATAGTTGGCTTGGTGATTGGTGGAATGGGTGTCATTTTGTACGCTTCTTTTTTCAAAGATCCCGAGACATCGCGTCTTCAAAAGGAATTGAAGTATATGCAGGCCCAAGTCAAAGGGATGCGCCAGCAAATGGATACCCTAGACCAATATGTTAATGTATTGGAGAAAAGGGACAACGAGATTTACCGAACCATTTTTGGAGCCGCGCCTATCGAACGCGGATACGGCGGTGGTGATTATTACCAAGAACTCGCATCTTATTCCACACAAGAAGGAATCGTAGAAACACAAAAACGTTTGCAATATATCCAGCAGCAGTTGGTGAATCAGAGTAAGTCATATGACGAATTGTTGTTGTTGTCCAAAAAGCAAGACCAATTTTTAGCGAGTCTACCAGCCATTCAGCCAGTGGACAATAGAGATTTAAAAAGGATGGCCTCTGGATATGGATTTCGCATTCACCCCATTTACCGCGTTGCGCGCATGCACACCGGATTGGACTTTACAGCAGATATCGGAACAGAGATTTATGCCACTGGCGATGGTGTGGTCAAATCTCCTGATGGCGGAAGCGGATATGGTTTGCACATCGTCATCGAACATGGTTTCGGGTATCAAACACTTTATGCACACATGAGCCGCATGGCAGTGCGTCCCGGAGAGAAGGTGAAACGTGGTCAGATCATCGGCTACGTGGGCAATACAGGGGTGTCGTCAGGACCTCACTTGCATTATGAAGTTATCAAGAATGGCCAAAAGGTCAACCCGGCTTATTATTTTTACAATGACTTATCTCCAGACCAATATGCAGCTTTGCTTGAGCGCGCATCGCAATCTGGACAATCTTTTGACTAATGTTGAACCGACAGAATACCATAGAAAAAATTTACTTCTCCATTGGTGAAGTTTCAGAAATGTTCCAAGTGAATGCATCCTTGCTTCGTTTTTGGGAAAAGGAGTTTCCACAATTGCAACCAAGGAAAAACACCAGAGGTAACAGAATGTATTCCAAAAAGGATATCGAGTTGTTCACCCAAATTCAATTGTTGGTTCGTGAGAAGGGATATACATTAGAAGGTGCAAAGAACGCACTCAAGAGAAAAGACGATGCCGTTAGCAAACTGGTTGTTGTTGAGCGCTTGCAATTGGTTCGTCAAAAGTTGGTGGATCTTTCTGTTGCCGTTCAAGGCCAATGATTGCGCGGGTATTAAAGTCCACGGGTCATTGGTACGAAGTACAAACTGAGGAAGGTGAGTATTTCAAGTGCAGAATGCGTGGAAAGCTCCGTACGAAAGGCCTTCAGACTACAAATCCAGTTGCTGCTGGTGATTTTGTAGAAATCATTTGGGACGAGAAAACCGAGGAGGGCATTGCGACCATTCAAGACATTCTTCCCAGAAAAAATTACATCATTCGTAAATCGGTCAACTTATCCAAGGAGGCTCAAATAGTTGCTGCCAACATTGATGTTGCCTATTTGGTGGTCACCCTTTCCAGACCATCTACGACAACTGGTTTTGTAGATCGTTTTTTGGTAACCGCAGAAGCGTATGATATTCCTGTGGTTTTGCTTTTTCACAAAGTGGATCAGTATGATGCGGATGAGATAGAGGAATTGTCCCAATGGGAATCATTGTACCAGAAGGCGGGGTATGAGACGATGCGTACCTCTTTGGAATCAGGAGAAGGGATGTCAAAACTGGAAGAATCCATGCACGACAAGGTGGTTCTTTTTTCTGGTCATAGTGGTGTAGGGAAATCTTCTTTGATTCAGCACTTTGTTCCAAACCGTGACATCAGAGTTGGGGACATTTCCGATTGGAGTGAGAAGGGTCAACACACAACAACATTTGCGGAAGTTTTTCCAACATCCCAGGGAGGGTGGATCATTGATACACCGGGTATCAAGGGATTTGGATTGGTGGATATACCCAAGGAGGAAATTGGCCGCTACTTCAAAGAAATGTTCTTGCTATTGCCTGACTGTAAGTTCAACACTTGCCAACATATTGAAGAGCCGGGATGTGCGGTTCGTAAGGCTGTAGAGTCCGGTGAGTTGGCGCCTTCTAGGTACCACAATTATCGCTCTATGTTAGAAGATGACAAGGGCAAGAGTCCATATCGATGAACGAATATCGTTTTCCATATTGGGAATTGGAGCATTTGATCATTATTGCAATGACCGTTGTCCTTCCTTTGGTTTCGGTGCTTTGGGCCAGACGTGCCAATGATGCGCAGAAAGTTCTTCTGGGTAAGGCTTTGGGATTGATGCTGGTTGCCAACTGGTTGAGTTACCAGATTTATCGCGTTCAATCTGGGTTTTGGAGTATTCAGTTTGATCTGCCTTTGGAGCTTTGTAATTGGGCTGTGTTTTTTACGGCTATTGCCTTGTGGACACAACGATTGTGGATGGCCGAGCTTGCTTACTTCTGGGTAATGTCCGGGAGTATACATGGCGTGATTACACCAGATATCCATGAGCCGTTTCCACATTTTACGTATGTCACTTTCATGATTGGTCATTCAGGATTGGTATGGAGCGCCATTTATTTGGTTGGAGGTCTTAAAGTACAACCACAGCCAGGCGCCATTAAACGTGCCTTTTGGGCATCGCAGGTTTATTTTGTATTGGCCATTTTGGTGAATGCATTGGTCGGAAGCAATTATGGTTATTTGAAAGAAAAGCCGATGGGTGGATCTTTTCTGGACTTGCTGCATGAATGGCCTTATTATTTGATTGAATTGGAGTTAATCGGTATCTTGTCCTACTCCTTGGTTTATCTACCTTTTTGGTGGATGCGCAAGCAGGCGAAATAGAATTTATCTTTGTTGCAATGAGTAGTGCTAATGCAGTGGCTGAGACGCCGCTGATGAAACAATATAATGCCATAAAGGCCCAGTATCCAGATGCGGTTTTACTGTTTAGGGTAGGGGATTTTTATGAGACTTTTGGTCAAGATGCGGTTCGTGCTGCCCAAGTATTGGGTATTGTTTTAACCAAAAGAAAAAATGGTGCCGCTGCCTATGTTGACTTGGCAGGATTTCCGCACCACTCACTAGATTCATATTTGCCCAAGTTGGTGAAGGCAGGATTGCGTGTGGCCATTTGTGATCAATTGGAAGATCCCAAAATGGTGAAAGGAATTGTGAAGCGTGGTGTTACTGAATTGGTGACGCCAGGCGTATCATACAATGAAAAAACAATTGACATAAAAGACCACCATTTTTTGGCAGCCATTGCCGAGGGTAAAAAGGAATGGGGTATCGCTTTTGTCGATATCTCAACAGGATTATTTGAGGTAGCCCAAGGTTCATTGGATATTGTCAAGAAATTGCTGCACGTTTACCAACCCAAGGAAGTCCTCTTTCAAAAACACCGCGATGAGAGCTTCAAGTCTCATTTTGGTGATGGCTTTGCGATTTTTAGAATGGATGATTGGGCTTTCACGCCTGACTTTGGTAGAGATCAATTGAACCAACATTTTAAAACCCAAAACTTGAAAGGTTTTGGTGTCGATGAAATGGACATGTCATTGGCATCTGCCGGTGCTATTTTTCAATATTTGAAGGACACGCAACATGATAAATTGGCCCACATCCAGAAGATTGGAAAATTGGACATGGGCCAATTGGTCGGTATGGACGCATTTACCGTGCGCAATTTGGAATTGCTGTACACGCCGCACGGCAATGGCAAGGCCTTGGTAGATATTTTGGACAATACGCAGAATCCAATGGGAGCTCGTCTTTTGAGACGATGGCTGCGAACCCCGCTGAGGGATTTAAATAAAATTCAAGCTCGATTGGAGCAGGTTCGAAATTGGAAAGCCAATCCAGATCAATTGGAATGGATTCGCCAAGAACTTAGTGAATTAGGTGACTGGGAGCGAATTGCCGCTAGAGTGGCAGTGCAGAAAATTACACCGCGAGAGTTGGTACAGCTTTCTCGTTCGTTGTCTCAAGTGTCAAATTGGAAATCAGCATCTGCTGAAGTACAATCACTTTACGACAGCCTTCATGATTTATCGGCGCTTAGTGTGATGTTGGGTGAAATGCTCCATGAAGAAGCGCCACATGCCATAGGGAAAGGCTATACCATAGCCAATGGTGTGGATGCTGATTTGGATGAATTGCGGGGTTTACAAACTTCTGGCAAAGAGAAATTGCGAGAAATAGAAGAAAGGGAAATTGAAAGGACGGGAATTACTTCGCTTAAAATTGCTTTTAATAATGTTTTTGGCTATTACTTAGAAGTAAGAAATACCCACAAGGATAAGGTACCCACAGATTGGATTCGCAAACAGACGCTGACACAAGCCGAGCGATACATAACCGAAGAGTTGAAAGATTACGAAACTAAAATCTTGGGTGCTGAGGAAAAGATTTATGCCATTGAACAGCGATTGTTTCAGAAATTATTGGCGGAGATAATGCCATTTCTTTCTTCAATTCAGTTCAATGCACAACGCATAGCAGAAGTGGACGCGTTGACATGTTTTGCTTTTAATGCGCAAGCATTTGATTATTCGGAGCCGGAAATTTCTGAAAGTGATATTTTAGAGATAAAGCAGGGACGACATCCTGTGATAGAGCGTCTTCTTCCAACGGGAGAGAACTATATCGCGAATGATTTATCATTGAATGCAGATCATCAGCAAATCATGATGATTACCGGTCCCAATATGAGTGGTAAATCTGCTTTGCTTCGTCAAACGGCATTGATCGTATTGATGGCGCAAATGGGGAGTTTTGTGCCAGCGGCGAGCGCAAAAATTGGTATAGTAGACAAAATATTTACGCGTGTTGGCGCTTCTGATAATCTCTCAGGTGGAGAGTCCACGTTTATGGTGGAAATGAATGAAACAGCGAGCATCCTAAATCAAATGACGGGTCGCAGTTTAATTCTAATGGACGAAATTGGAAGAGGAACAAGTACATATGATGGAATTAGCATCGCGTGGGCAATTGCAGAGTACCTGCACGAGCACCCTAGCCATCATCCCAAGACACTCTTTGCAACGCATTACCACGAGTTGAATGAGATGACTCATCGCTTCAAGCGCATTCGTAATTTTAATGTTGCGGTAAAAGAAGACAAAGGGCAAGTTCTGTTTTTACGCAAGTTGGTAGAGGGAGGAAGCAATCATAGTTTTGGAATTCACGTCGCACAATTGGCGGGTATGCCAGGAGGTGTCACCCAAAGAGCAACGCAATTGCTAAAGGAATTGGAAGCGCAAAGAGGGGATCATACTGCCACCAAGGAGGTGTTGGCCCAAGCACCTCAATTGGCCATATTTGAAATGGAAGATCCGCAATGGAATAAAATCAAGCAAGAGGTGATGACACTCGACGTCAACAATATGACACCTTTGGAAGCGTTAAACTTTATAGCCAATTTGAAGAAAGAGGCTCAAAAATAAAAATGAGATGAGAATAAAATGGATTTTTTTATTGATCACGATTTGTTTTTTAGGACAAGTTAATGCTCAAAAGAAAGGCGCTGTAACTGAGGAGCAAAAGCAGAAAATTCAATCCGCGTTGGGAGAGTTTGTGGTCATTCCTGGCGGTAAGTTTGTGATGGGAAGTCCGCTAACAGAAGAGGGTAGAGGTAATGACGAAAAGCAACATGAAGTGCTATTGTCTCCATATGCCATACAATCTACTGAAGTAACGCAACGATTGTGGACCTTGGTCATGCCGCAGAATCCTTCTTCTGATAGAACATGGTTGGATTATCCTGTGACGCATGTTAGCTATTTAGATGCAATGGAATTTATCGACCGCTTGAATAAAATATCCGGAGAGAAGTACAGTTTGCCAACCGAAGCCCAATGGGAATTTGCAGCCAGAGCCAACAATGAAAAAGCTTTGTTTGGCGGTGGTGATGGTCTTACACCCAATGGTTGGTTTGCTGCCAATTCAGAAGGTCGTATACATGTCGTTGCAGAGACAGCGCCCAATGGTTTGGGTCTTTATGATATGTCCGGAAATGTATCGGAATGGTGCTTGGATCTTTATGCTGACTACCGATTGGATGCGAAGAATAAAGTAGATCCTCAAGGTGCTGACCGTTCCGATGAAGTGGTATCGCGAGGTGGAAATTGGAAATCTGGAACGGCGGAATGCAGAGTAGCGGATAGAATGCCTACATCAAAAGATTGGCACAAGGATTACATTGGGTTTCGTCTCGTCAAATTAAATCCTTAAAAAGGAATTTAACTTTTAAATGTGTTTCGAATAGGAAGAGGGGCTTCAGGTTCCTCTTTTTTGTTCTCTTCAACTTTCGAGGTCTCTTTAATTGGCTCAGCCATGGGTTTAATAGTTGGAGCTCGATGTATTTTCAAAGCTTTTCGGATACTCGCATTCAAATCAAAACCTGCAAGTAGAATAATACAATTCAAATTCATCCAAATCAACAGAACCATAAGCGTACCCAGAGAGCCATAGAGTTTATTGAATTGTGCAAAGTTGTTGATGAAGTATGCAAACCCGATAGAGGTTGTTACAAATAGCAACGTTGCCATCATTGCGCCAACGTTCCAAAACTTCCAAGCTTTTCTTCTTCTTACACCCATGCCAACATTGTACAATGTTGTATTGACCATATAGATTAGGATCAGAGTGATGGCCCATTTTGCCAAATCCAAGGTAAAAACCAGTGCTTTGTCCGCAAGTATTTCTTTGTCTGCTATAAATCCGATGATGGTCTCTGAGAAAACAATCAGGGTAATGGCAGATGCCATAATAATGCCCAAAACAAAAATCAAAAGAATACTGATAACACGTCTTAGCAAGGGATGCGTTTTGTCCTCGAAATGGTAACTTTCATCGAATCCAAGCAATACCGCATTGATAGAGTTGGATGCGTAATAAATCACCAAAATAAAACCGATAGAAATAAGGGAGCTGTATTTTTTATTGATCAAATCATCCAGAGTTTCTTCGACCAACGCAAAGGTGTCTCCGGGAAAAAATGAATGAATACTGTCCATCAACTCTTTTTGAAAGTTGGGAATAGGAACAAAGGGAATCAAGGAAAGCAATAGAATGATTGCTGGAAAGAACGCCAAGAACAATCGAAATGAAATGGCAGCGGCGCGGGTATTGATAGAACCTTTCGACATTGCCTCAATAAAAAATCGGCCAACGATAAGCATAGATAGTCCCTCAAAACCGGGCCACACCATGGTGTCCAAACGGGCTTCAATTTTTTTGCGCCAAATCTGTAATATGCCTTTTGGTTTTTGGGTCATCAATTAAAATGATTTTAAACTAAAATCCAAAGAATGAATTTGGTGGGTCAAGGCACCCATTGAAATATAGTCCACACCGGCTTCGGCATAGGCAACTACATTTTGCTCTGTAATACCACCAGATGCTTCTGTAAGTATTCTTCCGTCAATCCATTGAACAGCCTCTTTGATTTGTTCTGGTGTGAAATTATCCAGAAGAATCCTGAAAGCAATTTCACTTTCTACAATGGTCTTTACATCAGCCAGGTTGCGCGCCTCAATCTCAACGGGAATTTCGATTTGTTTTTTTTGCATGTATTCCACGACATTCTCAATGGCTTTCTCCATGCTCCCGGCAAAATCCACATGATTGTCTTTAATTAAAATCATATCATACAAACCAAAGCGATGATTTTCGCCACCACCAATCTTAACGGCCCATTTTTCAAAAACTCGGAAATTGGGCGTTGTTTTTCGGGTATCCAAAAGCTTGCAAGATGTATGTGATATTTTGCTTTGAATTTGATGAGTATGGGTCGCAATGCCGCTCATGCGCTGCATGATATTGAGCATCAATCTTTCTGCAATGGTGATGTCCTGTGTTTTTCCTGAAATGACAAAAGCAATATCTCCAGGCTGTACCCAAGTTCCATCAGTAATGAGTACTTCAACTTGTAAGGCTGGATTGACATGAAAGGCAACGCGAACAGCGGCTTCAACTCCAGCTAAAATGCCAGCTTCTTTGATCAAAAGTCGGGCGCGACCCATGTGATCGGCAGGTATAGTGGCCAATGATGTATGGTCACCGGTTCCTATGTCTTCCCGCAGTGCACTTTGGATGCAGGGGTCTATTGTGGACATTTCAATATTGAACATAATTGCAAAGGTCCGAAACAACGCGGGATGCCACAATTTTTGGGTGGGCTTTTTATGAATAATTTTATGAATGGTCTATTTCAATTGGCTATTTCGGAGATTGGAAAAAGGATCTATTTCTTCTCTTGCATGTAATAAGGCCTAGAAATTCCAGATTTGCTTTTCACACACAATGGAAATGGAGCATTGGGAATGATCCAAGAATGATCATCTAATCTGTAATAAGGAATCTGTTGCCCCAGAATATTAAAAATTTCTATGGTGTCGACTTCTGTATTTTCTTGTGCTTTCAATAAGTCTCCATGCATTGTCCAACCTGATTTATATTCAATTTCCTTCATCGAATTGGGCAATGAAATCTCAATGGAAAGGGTATCAATCCAATCGCATTCATTGTTGTTCAAAACAACGTAGTAATCTCCGCTGGAGGATATCTCAAGTGTTGCTCCTCCATTACTTTCAAAGTATGCAGTGCCATTCTCTACATTTTGAATCGACAACATGATACCGTTTGAAATGACAATTGTGTCAATGGTATATGAAGGCGATTCGATGGTAATGATGTTGATACTGGAATCAATCGAACAGCCATATACATTGATTAATTGGAGGGGCAATTCATTGTTGTCGTTTGACCATATTTCTGGCCACCCTGGTGTTTCAATGATTTCAAGATTGGATTGAATGATAGCATCTAGATCAGGAGAATCGTCTGCACATATCCATGTAGTGTCCACAATGGTGATGTCCCAGATATTTTGAAATTGAACCGTAAATGTGGTGTCGAAGGCGCATCCTTCATTGGTGATGATGTTGAGGTTATATTCACCAAGCAGCAGCGCAGAGAATGGACGGTCAGGTGTGATTTGGTATTGTTGTAAGCTATCAAGATTTACCAAAGCGCCAAAACTCCCTATGTTGCATGGCGCGTCAATAACTTCGAAGTTTTTATTAATGTTCCATTGTTCTAAAACAAAAGTGTTAGAATCAATGATTTGGTTGTCGTGATAAACCTCAAAGTTATATGTACCGGGGTAGATCCATCTTTGGTTGGTTATTTCACCATCCATCCACAGGTATTGATAATATTCGTCCAAGACGTAATAGATGCTATCCTGGGCGGAACATAATCCTGCAGGAATTTGCGGTACATACCATTTGCTTTTTCCTTCATCAACCACCACCTCTGATGCATGTGTGATATTGTAGTATTTATCAATAATTCCGCTAGGCCATTCAACGATTAGACTATCTGCTTGTTCGTTTTGTCCCAAGCCAAGAATAATATGTTGTGAATTTTGTCCCAAGTAATTTTCTCCAGATTGGATGTATCCGTATTGGGTATTGTCCGCGGTATATAAATAGTAATGGCAGCCAATACCATTGGCGTTGCTTAGATGGCCTTTGGGTGTGAACCTGATGTAATGATATTGCGAGGAGTCGTTGTTTTGATACAATTTAAAGACGTCCAAGTTGGATGCGCTCATTGCGATGTCACTCAACCCATCACGATTGAAATCTCCTTTGCTCGAGTTGTATGCACTGTAGAGAAAAGTATTGGTATCGGCTTCTGCAAATTGACCATTGCCAACACCCATGAACAAATGTCCGTTCCATGAAGTGTAGGCATTGTCCGCACTTGCAGAAGTTACCATCAAGTCATTCCATTGGTCATTGTTTGCATCTATCCAGAGAGATGACCAAGATTGTCGATGCACTGCCAAACCAATCGAATCGGCAAAGTTTTGAAAGAAGTTGTTACCATTATTTCGCATCAGCTTGTTTCCGGGCTCTAGATTACTGACATATACATCGAGGTCTAGGTCATTGTCGTAATCACACCAACTATTGCACATGGAATTAATGGCAATGTTGAGTCCTGTTTCTTGGGATGCCAATGTCCACGTGGTTTGCCCCAATGAATCCAGATGATTGTAGAAAAAATCATTTCCATGTTCATAGTCATTGGCAAAGTACAAATCGACGTTCCTGTCGTGATTGATATCTACCGCTGCGGGTTGAAATGTGGCTTTATGAAAAGATTTTACTGCTGTATTGGGATCAATCTGAAAGTTCAATCCTTGTTGGTTTAAAAAGGCAAAGTTTGCTTTTTCAGTGTTGTAGTTAGCGACAACAAGATCGAGAAAGCCATCGCTATTGATATCAGCCAAGGACATGCCAAAAAGCCACAGATTATTGAAGCTATCCACTTGATCAAGCCACTGAAAGGCACCAGGGACAGGAACGTAGTATCCATTATCGTTGGCGTTGAACAAGTACAAGCCGTTGCTCAGTGTAGAAAAGATAATTTCATTGTCACCATCATTGTCAAGATCACCCCAAAGACAACATTTGGCATTTGGAACAGGGAAATTTTGCCAAGGCTCAAATGTCCCTTCCAAATTTTTGTAAAGTGTATTGCCACCTTGGTTGTTGCAAAGGGTTAGGTCATCCCATCCGTCGTTATCAAAATCATAGAAACTGATTCCTTGGCCAAAAATCGTGGATTCGTAATAAGCAGAAACGCCCAACTCCCCGGATACTTCATAGAAAGTATTGGGCAATTGGGCGAAACTGTTATTGCATAAATAACATAGGCCCGACATCCAAAATAGAATGCGGTTCAAAGTCTTTTAGTTAAGGTGACAGAATGACGATAAAATTTCACAGGGTTGCCTCGGATAATGAACTTTGAGGAATCAAAGAATATAATTGAACAAAAATTTTCATTTTGTTGAAAATTCCGTATCTTTGCACCCCTCTAAACAGAAAACTCATGAGGGTGAAGCATCCTTATATCATTCCGTTCATCGGACTAAAATTAGGAACCCACACTTTTGAGTTTGAGTTAGGAGACGCGTTCTTTGCAGATTTTGAATATTCAGAAATCTCAAATGCTGATTTTCAAGTGGTGGTAACTTTAGAGAAGAAATCAACCATGATGGAAGTAACCATGGAGCTTACTGGTAGCATGCAATGGCCTTGTGACCGTTGCGGTGAGACCGTTGAAGTTCCTGTTTCGGGTACTGATCATTGGGTGATAAATCATGGTGACCACACGGAAGACAGTGAAGATGATGTCTGGTTGTTCGGACCGCAAGAGTTCCAAATTGACATTCGACAGCGTTTGTTTGAATTGGCTCACTTGTCCTTGCCCGCCCGCAGAACCCACGATGATGGGGATTGCAACGAAGAGGTAATGTCAAGAATGAGCGAATTTGAAACAGAAGATGATTCGGATTCAAAATGGATAGCGCTAAAAAATATGAAACTAGAAAACCCCTCAGATCAGTTGGAGGATGACGAAGACTGGGACGAGGATGACGAATAAAAACGGAAAAAGATGGCACATCCCAAACACCGAATTTCGCAGACGCGCCAAGCAAAGCGTCGCACACACTACAAGTTGGAAGCTCCTAACGTAGCTACTTGCCCAACTACTGGTCAACCTCACTTGTTCCACCATGCGCATTGGCATGAAGGAAAGCTTTACTACAGAGGTAAAGTTGTGATGGAAAAAGAAAACGCGTAAGTCGTACACATTGTATTGTGAAAAATAAGCCCTGCATTGCAGGGCTTTTGTGTTTACCTTCGCCCCTTTAATATTAAGTTTACGTTACGCATGAAAATTACAGCAGCAATTACCGGTATCCAAGGTTATGTGCCAGCAGATTTGTTGACCAACGCCGATTTAGAGAGAATGGTGGATACCAATGACGAATGGATCAAATCTCGCACGGGAATTTCTGAGCGTCACATCTTGAAAGGTGAAGGTTTGGGTACAAGCGATATGGCGGTGGAAGCTGTCAAGGGTCTATTGGCCAAGAAGAATATGCTGCCTGAGGATATCGATTTGTTGATTTGCGCAACGGTTACCCCAGATCATCAATTTCCGGCAACAGCCAATATTATCTGTGATAAAATTGGGGCACGCAATTGCTGGGCATTTGATGTCAATGCAGCGTGTTCAGGTTTTATTTATGCGCTTTCTACAGCGTCTCAGTTCATCGAAACTGGAAAATATAAGAAAGTGGTGGTAGTGGGTGCAGACAAGATGTCTTCAATCGTAGACTACACGGACCGAACGACTTGCGTTTTGTTCGGTGATGGTTCAGGCGCGGTGTTGTTAGAGGCGAGTACAGACGATACAGGAATTAAAGATTTTATCTTAAAGTCAGACGGCGCAGGTCGTCACTATTTGCACCAAAAGGCGGGTGGTTCAGTAAAGCCTGCATCGCACGAGTCAGTGGATGCACGTGAGCACTTTGTTTTCCAAGATGGTCAGCCTGTATTCAAAGCAGCCGTTGTCAGCATGGCGGATGTCAGTGCTGAAATCATGGAAAAAAATGGTTTAACTGCGGATGACGTAGCCTACTTGGTTCCGCATCAAGCCAACTTAAGAATCATCGATGCCACTGCACGTCGCATGGGAGTAGGTCCAGACAAAGTAATGGTCAATATTGAGCGTTACGGAAATACCACATCGGGCACAATTCCTTTGTGTTTGTGGGAGTGGGAAAAGAAATTAAAGAAAGGAGATAACTTGATTTTGGCAGCCTTTGGTGGAGGTTTCACTTGGGGCGCAGTATGGGTAAAATGGTCATACGATAGCTAAAAATTACGCTTAATTTTCCTTGAGTATATTTGCCAACGTTAAATCGAAAGAAAATGAATATCAAAGAAATTCAAGACTTGATCAAATTCGTCTCCAAGAGTGGAGTGAGTGAAGTGGAAATCGAGCAGAAAGATTTTAAGATCACGATTAAAACGCCAGTAGGTGGCGCACCTATGGCGATGATGCCGGCTATGGCTCCGGTAGCGATGCCCGCAGCTCCTGCACCTGTTGCAGCGTTAGCTCCAGCAGCAGCTCCTGCACCTGCAGCAGCACCCGCGCAAGCTTCAAATTTGATTGAGATCAAGAGCCCAATGATCGGTACTTTCTACCGTTCTGCAGGTCCAGATAAACCACCTTTTATTGAAGTTGGTCAATCGATTAAACCTGGTGATAAAGTTTGTATCATCGAGGCCATGAAGTTGTTCAATGAAATTGAATCTGAAATTTCAGGTACCATCGTGAAAGTATTGGTGAACGATAGTTCTCCAATTGAGTACGATCAACCTTTGTTCTTGGTAGAACCCGCTTAATCTTTTCAAGCATGTTCAAGAAAATCTTAATCGCTAACCGTGGCGAAATTGCTTTGCGTGTCATTCGTACATGTAAAGAAATGGGTATCGCAACGGTAGCAGTATATTCAACTGCAGACCGTGATAGCCTTCACGTTCGTTTTGCAGATGAAGCGGTTTGTATAGGTCCTCCCGCTTCAAAGGATTCTTATTTGAAAATCTCCAATATCATTGCAGCTGCGGAAATTACCAATGCTGACGCGATTCATCCTGGTTATGGATTTTTGTCTGAAAATGCAACTTTCTCAAAAGTTTGTAAGGAGAACGGTATCAAGTTTATTGGTGCTTCTCCTGAGATGATTGATGCCATGGGTGATAAATCTTCCGCCAAGCAAACTATGAAGAATGCAGGTGTACCATGTATCCCTGGTTCAGACGGTATCTTGGAATCATTGGAAGATGCACACAAAATTGCCAAAGAAATCAAGTACCCCGTTATGCTGAAAGCTACTGCAGGTGGTGGAGGGAAGGGTATGCGTGTGGTTCAAAAGGCAGAGGATTTGGAAGATGCTTGGGAAGCGGTTCGCCGTGAAGCAGGCGCTGCTTTTGGAAACGACGGTATCTACATGGAGAAATTTGTGGAAGAGCCTCGTCACATCGAAATTCAAATAGCAGGCGACCAATACGGTAAAGCTTGTCACTTGTCGGAACGCGATTGTTCTATTCAACGTCGCCACCAGAAATTGGTGGAGGAAACGCCATCACCATACATGACTGACGAGTTGCGCGAGCGCATGGGTCAAGCGGCTATCAAAGCGGCTGAAGCGGTGAAGTATGAAGGTGTAGGTACCGTAGAATTCTTGGTTGACAAAAACCGCGATTTCTATTTCATGGAAATGAATACCCGTATTCAAGTAGAGCACACCATTACTGAGGAAGTAATCAATTATGATTTGGTGAAAGAACAAATCAAATTGGCTGCTGGAGATCCTATCTCAGGTCGCAATTACTATCCAAAGATGCACGCTATTCAATGTCGCATCAACGCAGAAGATCCGTACAAGAACTTTGCGCCTTGTCCTGGAAAGATTTCTGCTTACCACAGTCCAGGTGGACATGGTGTACGCTTGGATACCCACGCATACGCGGGATACGTTATTCCACCCAACTATGACAGTATGATTTCCAAGTTGATTACCGTAGCGCAGACGCGTGAAGAGGCGATCACCAAAATGCAGCGTGCATTGGATGAATACATCATTGAAGGAATTAAAACCACTATACCTTTCCATCAGAAGTTGATGAAAGATCCTCAATTTAGAGCGGGTAATTTCACCACCAAGTTCATGGAAACTTTTGAAATGTAATACAACATGGCAAAAATACTCTTGGTAGATGATGAGGCCAGCATTCGCATGGCTTTGAAAGAAATCTTAGAGTACGAAAGTCACACCGTTATTGAGTCTCCTGATGCACAAGCCGCTTTAAAGGCTGTGGGTCAGGAGACTTTTGATTTAATCATCTCGGACATCAAGATGCCGAAGATGGATGGATTGGAGTTTCTCTCCAAGGTCAAGGAAATGGGGGTCGAATCACCTGTGGTCATGATTACTGGTCATGGCACCATCGATACGGCTGTCGAGTCCATCAAAAAAGGCGCATTTGATTTTATTCAAAAGCCATTGGACTTGAATCGCGTATTGGTAACGGTTCGCAATGCTACGCAATCGGCGCAGATGGTCCGCGAGACGAAGTCGCTCAAGAAGAAAGTTGCACGAATTGTCGGAACCCAAATTATTGGAAATAGCAAAGGTATTCAGGAGGTGATTTCCATGGTGGATACCGTGGCACCAACCGAAGCGCGTGTGCTGATTTTGGGACCCAATGGAGCAGGAAAGGAACTCATTGCACGTCAGCTGCACGAGAAGAGCAATAGAGCGCAAGGACCCTTTGTAGAGGTCAATTGTGCTGCGATTCCGGGTGAGTTGATCGAGAGTGAATTGTTTGGTCACGAGAAAGGAGCCTTTACCAGTGCGGTGAAAACCAAGCCCGGTAAGTTTGAGATGGCAGAGGGGGGTAGTATTTTCTTGGATGAGATAGGCGATATGAGCATCACCGCGCAAGCCAAGGTTTTGCGTGCGTTGCAAGAGAGCAAGATTCAGCGAGTGGGTGGAGAGAAAGACATACAGGTGAATGTTCGCGTCATGGCCGCTACCAACAAAGATTTGAGGCAGGAGATTGCGGAAGGTAGATTCAGGGAAGATTTGTATCACCGATTGAGTGTCATCATCATCAAAGTCCCTTCATTGTCCGATAGGGCTGAGGATGTTCCCTTATTAAGCGAGTATTTTTTAGAGAAAGTTTGTGAGGATTATGGTCGTCCATTGAAAAAGATCGAAGCCGGAGCATTGAAGTTGTTACAAAAGCACCCATGGACGGGCAATATCCGCGAGTTGCGCAATGTCATCGAGCGTTTGGTTATTCTCGGCGGTGAGACCATCTCCGAGGTAGATGTAAAGCGGTTTATGTAGAGTCGGGGCGAATAAATATTCGCCCGTTCTTCGGTTTGGGTGAATGATTATTCGCCCGTTCATTGATTTGGGAAATCAATATTTTAGAAATCATTCCATTCTGCAATTCATTTAGATTCTTCTTGGCAGTGGTATTATGGATTGGGAATTGAAAAAAAAGCGCGAAAAAGCACGAAATTCATTAAATGTGCATCAAATTCCCGTATAATATTTGGATAAAAAGCGGGAAAAAAGAGATATTCGCGGAATGCGTATTTGGATTTTTTTGTTTTTTACTCTTGGATTTGTTTCAATTACAAGGGCTTTGCAATTTCCTGAATTGCCAGTAGCATTTTACAGCAAATCCAAAGGGCAATTTCATATTTTGTATGGAGATACGTTATATGTTTCTTCAATTTATCAAGAGAATTGGAAAAAGACCAAGGTGTGTTATCCTGCTGGGTTTGAATATAAAATGATCAAAGAGCGTTTTTGGCCCATTTCTACTAATTCAGGGGATTACTTTGCTGTAGATGGCTGCGGTTGGTTTCTTCAATTACGCAATGATAGTATTATTCGCATTGATAATTCTTTTGATCACAGAAATCAGCATGGCACTTTTTTTCTTTCGGTTAGAGATACAGTTCATGCTGTAGGTGGTTATGGATTTTTTGAAACTACCAATATAACCACTTACTATGATTATGATACCAAAGGATGGTTCATAAGAGATTATAATGGAACTGAAAATCTCCCGAATTTCGAGGGACATATTATTGTTGAAGAAGGGGATGAATTGTATGTTTTAGGCGGATCTATTCATGATGCATATGGTGCCAAGATTCTTAATGAAGTTTGGACAATAAACACACGGACTTGGGTCACTAGTTACAAAGGCGTATGGAATTCAAGCGCAGAGTTACGCCCTTCTATTCAACCTTTAGGTCGGCATAATGATGGACGATGGATTCATGTGGGACGTAATTTTTTTCAACTATTTCCGGGTCGCAATGAAGTCAGAAAATTTGTCTCAGAGAAATTTAAGTCGGTTTCAGATTTTATAGTTCATGATGGGCAATTTTTAATGTTTAATATACAGCATAATCAGAAGATAGTTGATACTCATATATACAATCAGGATAACTGGGTTGGTAAATATTATGTTTCTGATTCCCTATATACCCCTGATAGGAAGCATTACACGCAATGGCAGTCCTTTATTATACCATCGTTGTTGTTGATTTTCGCGATTGGTTATTGGTGGCAGCGCAAGCAGGAGAGGCGTAAAGAGGCACATGACGTCATCAATGAGGAAGTTCGAGATTTGCGAAGTGATTTAGAGAAGGAGAAATTGCAAGAAGAAGAAATCATGGATAATCAGGGGGTTGAGGCAGTATGGGCATTAACCGAGTTGGAGCAATCCCTATTGGAATTTTTGATTTTGAAGCGAGTGGAGGGAGTTGAGATGAATGAGTTGAATCCGTTTTTTGATTATGGTCAGCCCAATTTTGACACGTTAAAAAAGCGAAGAGAGTTGAAGTTGCGCGAATTAAAGGTCAAATTAGCGGGGATCTATAAATTGACATTGGAGGAAGTTTGGACAGAGCGCAGATTAGAGTCAGATCGGCGCATCAAGCGATTGTATTTGCATCCGGCAATAGAGATAGAAAAGAGCGAATCGAATTGAGGTTCGTTTGATTTCCCGAGATATTCCATATTGGACTTAAAAGAGATTCAGAACTTTTCAGAGTTTTGGATTCCCGGCACTTCACCCGTTTGTTTTCGGTTAACGGGTGTTGTGTTTGCGGGAGGGTATTTAAAAAGCCAAGAAAATGAGAAAAGCCTTATTATCAGTTATGGTGGTTGTTTGTTCTGTATTACAAACCAACCAACTTCAATCACAAACATTACCCAGCTATTTGCCTTCCAATGGTTTGGTAGCTTGGTATCCTTTCAACGGAAATGCCAATGACGAGAGTGGGAATGGGAATCATGGTACGGTGAATGGGGCGACTTTGGTGGTGGATAGAAATGGGAATACGAGCAGTGCATATAGTTTTAATGGAATTAGTGATTTCATTGATCTTCAAAGTACAAATGGATTGAACTCGTCTCAAGGAATATCTATGACGATGTGGTTTAAATGGAATGGACCGAACGGAATAAATAATCATCAATTTATTTACCTAATCGCCCCCAATCCAAATGGAGGAATTGTTGTCAGCGATAATTCTGTTTTAAGTGCCGATGTGGCTAATTGCAATTGTGTTAATGATATTGGTATTTCAACTTCAATTGAACAGTCTGTGTGGTATTTCGTGGCTTTAACTTACGAATTAAATACAGGTGTATTAAAAATGTACATCAATGGTGTCGAAGTGGGGACCTCTCAAGAGGAAATGTATCAATATTATACCACAAACAATGACGGAGATAGATTTGGGAATTATCATTTTAACTCACATTATTTTTTGGGTGAAATTGATGACGCTGCATTATTTAATCGTTCTCTTAGCCCTTCCGAGGTTTATAACATATACAATGGTACTTTATCAGTCTCGGGCTGTACGAATACAATGGCCTGCAACTACAACGCTTCTGCTACCTTGGATGATGGATCATGTACTTTCCCAACCCAAACCTATTTGAACTGCGACGGAACTTGCATCAACGATACAGATGCAGATGGTATTTGTAATGAATTAGAAGTTGCTTTACCAGTAAATCTTCCCGCAAATGGATTGGTAGCTTGGTATCCTTTCAACGGAAATGCCAATGACGAGAGTGGGAACGGGAACCATGGAGTGGTAAATGGTGCAACATTGACATCAGATAGAAATGGGAATGGAAACAGTGCATACTTATTTAATGGCATTAACAACAATATAGTATCAACTCCGAATTTGCCAGCAAGCAATAGCCCTAGAACTATTTCTCTTTGGACAAAAACGAATTCTTCATCAGCAGGTTTAATGAGCGCAGCCGCTTATGGAAGTGGAGCTGGAGGCTATGTAATCTTTCCAGCTTTCATTCTAAATTCAAACGGTAAATATTATTTCGAATCAGGATCATCATCTAATCAACTATTCTCAGAATCGAGCGTCAGCGATAATAATTGGCATCAAATCACATTAACTTACTCAGGACAGAATACTCCGGTTCGGATGTATGTCGACGGCATGTTAAACGCCTCCTCTGTGAATTTAGACCTGATTACCGAAAATAGTCCGTTTGTAATCGGAAGCGCTTCATGGGCGGATTTATGGTTTTCGGGAAGTATCGACGACATAGCTATTTACAACCGCGCCCTCACCCAAGAAGAAATCACTGCGTTGTATACCGGAACATCTTCCAATAACAGCGGCGGTGGTGGAAGTGGTTCAACCGCGGGAACGCCTGCAGCATCAGTCCCCGCAGGAATCCCGTACCAAGCGGTAATCAGAGACAATGCAGGTGCGGCCTTGACGAATACGCCTGTGACTGTGCGATTCACTTTGCACGAGAATACAACTTCCGGAACCACTGAATATCAAGAGACCCAATCCTTGACAACTAACACCTTGGGATTGATCAATACGCAATTTGGTGCAGGAACCGCCACGCAAGGAACGTTTGCCGGCATCAACTGGAGCAACACCACCAAATTCATCCAGGTAGAAGCCAATACCGGAGCGGGATATGTCGATTTGGGTACGCAGCAGATGATGAGTGTACCTTTTGCTATTCAAGCCAACAAAGCAACGGCAATCAAAAATGCAGGACTACCTGTATATGCCGATAACGCTGCCGCGCTTACAGGTGGCTTGGTTGCAGGGGAGATGTATCGAACTGCCAACGGCGACTTGAAAATTGTATTTTAAAAATGAAATTGAATCCTAATAAAATGAAAAATAAAATATCCCTACATCTCCTCATCCCTTTTCTCCTCATCCCTTCATTCCTTTTCGCACAAGTTCCACAAGGAATTCCTTATCAGGCGATGATTAGAAATAGTGATGGATCAGCATTGATGAATACGAATGTTACGGTGCGGTTTACGTTGCACCAAAACACAACCACCGGTGCTGTCGAGTATCAGGAGACCCAAGCTTTGGTGACCAATGCATTTGGTTTGATCAATGCTGTATTTGGTCAAGGAATACCAGTCCAAGGAACTTTTGCCGCCATCAATTGGAGCAACGCTACCAAGTTCATCCAAGTGGAAGCCAACGATGGCAATGGCTATGTGGATATGGGCACTCAGCAAATGATGAGTGTGCCTTATGCGATGTATGCTGCCCAGAGTGGAAGTGCACCCAACTCAAATACTTCAATTTCAGCGCAAAGTGGTTGTTACTCTTGTCCAACCATGATTTCTAGTATATCTGCAACAACGATGAACATATCAGATGCTGTGGGTTATTGTTCTAATTTAAATGAACAAGGATATAATGATTGGCGTATTCCAACCTTGGATGAATTTGAATATTTGAGAGATATTCTAAACGTGACGGTCCCGTCAGAAGCTTGTTGGACAAAGGATTTCGATTTTGTTCAGACTAAAGGTTATACGAACTGGCCTAATCGAATTTATATTAGTTCAGATCGAGGAACAATAATGAACTCCGATAGTGGTCCGGCCATTTTTAAAACTATTTGTATTAGATAGATGATGTCGGTTTTGTCTTCAATTAATTTAAGAGTTACATGAAAACTATTATTGTAGGCGCGGGGCTTAATGCTCATTTGTATGGTCCTCAGCATTTCTTATCGAGTTGGGGAAATTTTATGAGTCGTTTTAATATGGTTTCATTGGCAGATAATATACCTGCTTCATTCGCCATGGAGAATAATATTAGGCATATCAGTAACCATAGTCATGATGAAAAAAGAGCAAGTCAAATTGAAGATTCAATTTTGAAGGAAATTAAGGATGTAATTGAACATGATAAGCTATCTAAAAAATCAGAAAAAGATTTAAGTTGGATCTTAAAAAATCATTCAGTTACAGATTTCATTTGTCTAAATTTTAATCCGCCATTTGATTTGAAATGGTCGGAATTGGAGATGGTGGAAAACGATAATAATGATAAATTACATGACCGAGAGTTTCGTAATAATTGCAATTATTATGTTTTACGTAATCGTCCTGATGGTGTTGAAAATATTAGATTTTGGTTTCCGCATGGAGTTTCAAAATGTATAGATACCATTGTTTTTGGAGCTCATCGTTACTGTAATCAAACTGCCGTTATTCCAGAGCTTTTCGAAAAAGTTAAAATAGAGGAAAGGAAAGAAGGAAAAGGAAATGGTGATGAAGGTCTATTCATAGAGAAGCGGTTGAAGAAGCCGCATTCATGGTTAGAACCATTTTTATACAATGAGCTTTATTTTTTAGGTTGCAGTCTTTCACACGCTGAATGGGACCTTTGGAGTGCACTTGCCTTTCGTAGAAGAAATTTTGCAAAAAAGGAAAATTCAAAATTTGAGCAGGCAATCTATCATATGAGATATCAAAGTGAAAAAAACGCTTCATATCCCTACTTTATTCAACCATTATTTGATCCGACTATTGGCTATGAAGATCAATGGAAAATGTTGAAGTGCAGATTTGAAAAAGAAATTAAAAAGCAAGGAAAAAATGAAAAATAATATTTCCCTCATCCCTTCACTCCTTCTTCTCCTCATCCCCTCCATCCTTTTCTCCCAACAAATCACCCCATCTGTTTGGATGACATCGGGGAATGTGGGAACGATGTCCAATGGGAATCAGTACAGCTGGTCGATGGGGGAGACGTTTACCGCAACATTACCCAGTAGCACATTGACCTTCACACAAGGATTTCAGCAGTTGTTCAATGTATTGGGATGCACCGATCCAACGGCTTTCAACTACAACGCCAACGCGAATCAAGATGATGGTTCTTGCATCCCGATGTTGACTTGTAATATAACAGCCGCGACAACTACGTTGTGCGCGGGGGAATCGGTGGATTTGTCGATCAGTACTGCAGGAGGTGCTGGAAGTTTCTCTCAATTGCCAGCCAATTTGCAGCAGGGTCTAGTAGCCTACTATCCTTTCAATGGCAACGCCAATGATGAAAGTGGAAATGGAAACAATGGGACGGTGAATGGTGCAACGTTGACTGCTGATCGTTTTGGGAATGCGAATAGTGCATATAGTTTTGATGGGGTCAGTAATTATATTTCATTCAATGGAGCAAATCTTCCAAATGGAAATAGCAACAGAACGATTAGCTGCTTTTTTAAGAAGTTGAACAATTCATCGCCTTGGTCTCATACAATTTTCGCTTATGGAAGCCCGAATACTTCAAATGCAGTAATGCTAGCTATTGGTAATAATAACAACTACGCAGTCCAAGGATGGGCAGATGATATTCCAGTTTCTTTCGCTACAACTAACTCTTGGGAGCATTTTGTTTTTGTTATGGAGAACGGTGTCGGTAAGGTTTATGTAAATGGAAATTTGATTACAACGCAGAATATCCAGAATTGGAATACACAATATTTGGCTGCGATAATTGGGTGCAGAATAGATTTAGCCAATAGCTATTTCTATGGAAGTATAGATGACTGTCTCATTTACAATCATGCATTAAATCAATCCGAAATCCAACAACTTTACACCGCTCAATCTTACGCATGGAACAACGGCGCGACCACATCTACTGCAACAGTTACCCCAACAACCAGCACCACCTACAGTTGCTCGGTGACCAGCGGTAGTCAATCTTGCACAGCCTCCATCGATATCAATGTAACTCCCCAGTCTTCTTGGTATGCGGATGCAGATGGTGACGGATTCGGAAATCCAAATGCAACGCAATCGGCTTGTACGCAACCTTTAGGATTTGTGTCCAATACCAATGATTGCAATGACAATGAAGCGCTGGCTTTTGTCGGGGCAACGGATATCTGTGACAATAACATCGATGAAGATTGCTCAGGTACGGATTCTGTTTGTGTTGTATTGGGCTGTGTCAATGCCTCAGCCTGCAACTTCAATCCTGTGGCCAATACAGATGACGGCTCTTGTATTTTGCCGCAACCTGAAATATGCAACGGACTAGATGAAAACTGCAATAACCTGATTGACGAGGGTTTGACTTTTGTTAATTATTACAACGATTTAGATGGTGACGGCTTTGGTGCTGGATCTCCTTCTAATCTATGCAGCAATCCCGGCGTTGGCTACTCGCTGTTCAGTTCCGATTGCAATGAAAACAACGCATTCATTAATCCTGGGATTGCCGATATCTGCGGAAATGCCATCGATGAAGACTGCTCCGGTGCAGATTTGATTTGCCCAACTATCGGAACGCCCGCCAATCCTATTGTCTCAATCAACATCGGTCAATACGGAACAGGTGCGCAAAACAATGTGATCGTCAACATGAACTCTGGTGTTGATGATGTGGAGTCTGCAGGAACGGGATGGGCCAAGTGGTACCAATTCACAGCTCAGTCCAACGCAGTGCGTATTGGATTGCGCGGATCTACAACTGTCGCAGATGACAACCGCATTCTGCTTTACAACAACACCAATGCTTTGGGAACAACTTGGATTCCTTTGAATGAAGAGAACGTGGTATCTCCTACCAATTTGGGAACTTCATCAGATGGTGGAAACGAAGTTCTTCTGTACGATCAATTGACCATTGGCAGTGTCTATTACGTTTGCGTTCAAAACATAAACAGCACCCCAGGTCAAGTTCAATTGTCTATTGGATTCTTGTACGGCAGTCAACCAGACGTCGGTGCCTATACCAACTATACCAATGTTTACAGCAATTCGTGTCAAAATTTCAAGGCCAAGTTCAGACCAAACGGAAAAGTATACACCGTTCACCGCAGGGCTTCTGCCGTGGAAGACGTGAATGTTGCACCACAATGGTCATTTATAATTCCAGGTGTGGGTTCAACAGTCTGTCAAGTGGGGAAAATTGCAGCGCCCAATTTTAGTGGAAGCAATGTACCCGTTTATGCCTCTGTAGATGTGTCATACCAATTGCCCAATGCATTTGGTACAGTCGAAACATTGACCGCGCAAGGAACGGTTATTGGTACATTTTACATGTCGTCTGAGGCAGATGTGGTGGTGCGCTCAAGCGATGCCTGTCCTGTGTATAAGAATCCAATTTCTGGATCTGTCGCAACCAATCGAAGTGTCTGCGGCGTTTCGCGATATCGTTGGCAGTGGACACAACAATTGCCAACTTCAGGATTACCAATCGATGTTTTAGGCGGAACAGGAGCTTCGAGAATATTGGGATTGTCTTCTGTTGCTGGAATTTCGACAGGTCAACAATATGGAGTAGGTATCGGCACGCTTCATCTAGACGGAGCAACTACCACGCCTTATGGAACGGCATCATGTGTTCGCACAACTGCAGTCGCCGGAATGGGCATGCAGAGTGAGAGCGCTGCAAGGGCGAATAAATATTCGCCCGAACAAGCAGTCACGCTCTACCCGAATCCAACAAGCACCGGACGCTTCACTTTGATGACCAGCTCAAATGAAGAGGAAGTAAAACAAATTGTCATCACCGACATCACTGGCAAGATGGTCTTCCAATCTCAAGTTGTCATGAATGGCAATTCGGTGGAAGTAGAATTTGGAGATTTGGCTACCGGAATGTATTTGGTGATGGTTGGAGAGGAGAGGGTTAGATTAATTATAGAGTAATATCGATTGGCCGTCGGGGCGAATGAACATTCGCCCTAGCGGTGAATCTGTAGATCGGTGAATCGGTTGTTTTAGTATTCATTTTCATTCTGCTTCTCATTCTCTTTCTTTTTTTTCTTCACTTTTTGCTTGATCAAAAATTGAAACAAAAAATCAAGTCGCACCGAAGTTGTGGCTTTCGCGGTGCGATAGTCTTCGCTCTCTTTCTGTTTCCCGCTCTTATCTGGACGGGGTGGTTTTTAGAATGAGAAACAGAAACAGAGCGAGAAACAGAATGAAAATGAATACTTGAGGACTTCATCCCTTCATCCCCTCATCCCCTAATGCTTCCTCGCCTGATACACACCCTCTGCCTCCAGGAAGGCTTGCGGATGTTCGACGATGGGAAATAGGTTTTGGATTTGGATATTGAGCGCAGAAGCGATGCGGACGATGGTGAGCAGTTGCGGATTGGATTTGCCGTTCTCGATGACCGAGAGGTTGGGGACTTCCATGTTGATGATGGAAGCCAGATCCGCTTGGGTCATTTTGAGAGCCTTCCGACGGGTAGCGATGGCCCTTCCCAATGCTTTGAGAAATGCCGCATCATTGTCCACCCGTTCTTTCATGAACGAAATTTCTTGGACTTATGTCATAAAATAGCTATGGATATACATAAGTGCAAAAGATTATTGTTAGAATAAGGATGGTTGATATGATTAAAACTGATTTTCAGCAAATTAAAATATATGTATATACATAAATTATGAAAGAGAGTAATTATATTTGTTCACAAACAGATAATTATGATTAATCTAAAAGCTGAAGTAAAAATTTCAATGACCATTGGCCAATTTTCTCAATTAGGTAATGAAATTGTTTTAATCAAGAAAATTATTTATGTATATCAAAATTTGAAGGATGATCCTGGTTTTTTACTTGAATCAATAAAAGCTGAAAATTTTTCGTACAGAAATGGATTTTGGAGAATTTGCAACGAAAAATACCAAGGTATCATTAAGAGAGTTAATTATAATTCACCTATGGAATTGTGCTTGTTCTTCGAAAATATTGAATCTACCGCAGATTTGATAGAGTTATTGAATGAAGTAGTTCAAAATGGTTTGTCGGATGAGTTGATTGAAAAGTATTTTCCAATGATACAAGGAGATTCGTTAAAATCTAATTTCAGAATAATTGTTCAAGGTCTACATCGTAGGTTTTCAATTCTAAGAGGTTTCGGTTTTGTTTTCAGAGCCATTGGATGTTAATAAAAGAGTAAACATATGAAAAAGGTGTTTTTTAGATATTTATTATTATTGTTTTTCATTTCAATTTCTGACCGATTAAATGCCCAGTCAGGAATTGTAATAGGTGATGAACCTTGGAATCCGATAGTTTTAACAGAATTGAATCAGTGTGTTGAGATTACCATAGATCCTTCAATATATACGATTTCAACAATAGTGGGAGCTCCAGGTTGTGCGGGAAACTCTATCGGATCTGAAAATCCAGACGTTTGGTTGCTTGTAACGGTGCCTGAAAATGGTAATTTGTTTGTATCGCCTCCAAGTGTTTATAGTTCTGATCCCGGTTTAGCGGTCTATAGGTTCGATCCATCAACTACAGAATATTTGTTGTTGGGATGTGATGATGATGCAGGACCTGGTTTGATGCCAAGGATTGATTTGACTGGTTTGGTGCCAGGTGAGATTTTATATCTCCGCTATTGGTTATATCATCAATATGCGATAGGATCAGTATTATCCTGCGGTTCTGGATGCAATACAGCTAGTCTTTATTTTTCAGACAATGACAGTGATGGATATGGAAGCACCAATCAAAGCGGTTTTTTTCTATGCCAGCCTTCAATTGGATTTGTATCGAATTCATTTGATTGTGACGACCAGGATTCATCAATTTTTCCGGGATCAATTGAAATATGTAGCAACGGAATTGATGAGGATTGCACAGGATCTGATTCCATTTGTTTGGTATTAGGTTGTCTTGATACTGCAGCTTGCAACTTCAATGCAAATGTAACAGAGGATAATGCATCATGCATTTATCCATCTCAGACTTATTTGAATTGTGATGGCACTTGTATCAATGATACTGATGCAGATGGCGTCTGCAACGAAATTGAAGTAGTGGGTTGCACTGATGTGGTGGCTTGTAATTACAACGCATCAGCTACAGATAATAATGCATCGTGCATTTACCCATCTCAAACGTTTTTAAATTGTGATGGAAGTTGTATCAATGATACTGATGCAGATGGCGTCTGCAACGAAATTGAAGTTCCAGGATGTACCGATCTATCGGCATGTAATTTCAATGCAACAGCAACGGATGATAATGCATCGTGCATTTACCCATCTCAAGCGTATTTGAATTGTGATGGCAGTTGTATCAATGATACAGACATCGATGGTGTTTGCGATCAAATCGAAATATCAGGATGTACAGATTCCACAGCCTTTAACTTTAATCCCCAAGCTACAAATGATGATGGTAGTTGTGTTGCTTTATTGACTTGTAATATAACAGCGCCCACCACTACGTTGTGCGCGGGGGAATCAGTGAATCTGTCAATCAGTAGTGCAGGAGGAGCTGGAAGTTCTTCTCAATTGCCCGCCAATTTGCAGCAAGGATTGGTGGCCTATTATCCTTTCAATGGCAACGCCAATGATGAGAGTGGAAATGGGAATAATGGAACGGTGAATGGTGCTACGTTGACCAATGATAGGTTGAGTAATTCCGCAAGTGCCTATTATTTTGATGGATTTGGTTCTTTTATTCAAGTATCTAATTCATCTGTATTAAATTTTGAGTCATTAAATACAATGTCCTTGTCATATTGGATCAATGCCTTTTCGCTATCCAATTCACAGCTAAGCCTTATCTTGAGTAAGCAGACTGGAGCTGGAGGTACACAAGATGGATTCAACTCAAATATTGAGACTAGTAATCAAAGTTCATTTAGAATTATGAATGGTACTTCAACACCTCAATTTACAATTGGAACAGATGTTCAAACGATTCAGACAAACAGTTGGTACCATGTTGTTCATATTTATAATGGAAATGAAGGGTTTATTTATATAAATGGAATTTTGATTTCAAGTCAATATGGAAGCGCTTTTATTGGTGATAATAGTGCTGATTTACTGATTGGGAAGCCAAATTGGAATGCTGGAAATGTTAAGAATTTTCATGGTGTTATTGATGATGTTAGTATATATAACCGTGCTCTTTCTGCATTTGAAGTGCAACAACTATATGCCGCTCAATCTTACAACTGGTCCAACGGAGCAACGACTTCCACAACAACAGTAACCCCAACCACCAACACTACCTACAGTTGTACTGTAACTCAAGGAAATTCAACGTGCACTGCGTCGATTGATATCACCGTCAATCCAGTGGTGACTAATACTATCAGCGCAACTATTATCGAAGGCGAGTCTTATACTTTGGGTACACAAACCTTGACAATGGCAGGAACGTACACAGAAGTATTTACCTCTGCTACGGGATGTGATTCTACGGTGACTTTGACGTTGGCGGTAGAGCCTTTGTTGACTTGTAATATAACTGCGCCCACAACCAATTTGTGTATCGGTGAATCAGTAGATCTGTCAATCAGTAGTGCAGGAGGAGCTGGAAGTTCTTCTCAATTGCCAGCCAACTTGCAACAAGGATTGGTGGCTTACTATCCTTTCAACGGCAACGCCAATGATGAGAGTGGGAATGGGAATAATGGGACTGTGAATGGAGCTACTTTGACGGCTGATCGTTTTGGGAATGTGGGGAGCGCTTATGGTTTTGATGGTAATGATTGGATCGAGTCATTGATACCACAAAGTAATGCTTACACTATCTCAGGGTGGATTTTAGTCAACACGCTGTCTAATTATAATGGATTTCTTCAGCACAAGAGCAATTGCGATAGAGGCGGTGGAGTCCTTTTAGCGATTCAACAAGAAGGCAATGTTAGATTAGTCCGTGAGAATTGTGGTGTTTGTTCTTCATTAACCTGTAATGCTGAATTTTCTGATTTAAGCGCAACACAAATTAATCCTTTGGAATGGTCTCATATCGTTGCAACAAGTGATGGTATTAACCTTCATAAAGTATATTTAGATGGAGTTTTAATTAATTCAATTGATAATTCCTTATCAATCGGATCATATGGCAATCAGCCTTTCAGTATTGGAAAACATCACGATGGTTCTGATTTATTTTACTTATCCGGAAAAGCGGATGATATATGCATATTTGATAGGCAACTATCAATTAGCGAAATCCAACAGCTCTACACTGCACAATCCTACGCTTGGAACACCGGCGCAACGAACAGCTCAATTACCGTTAACCCAACTACCAACACTACCTACAGCTGCACTGTAACACAAGGCGCACAGACGTGCACGGCTTCGATAGACATCACCGTCAATCCAATGGTGACCACTGCTATTAGCGCAACGATCATCGAAGGCGAGTCTTACACTTTGGGTACACAAACCCTGACAACAGCAGGAACGTACACTGAAGTATTCACCTCTGCTGCCGGTTGTGATTCAACGGTTACTTTGACCTTGGCAGTGGAGCCTTTGTTGACTTGTAATATCACGTCCGCGACAACTACTTTGTGCGCGGGTGAATCGGTGAATCTGACCATCAGTGCATCAGGTGGAGCTGGAAGTTCCTCTCAATTGCCCGCCAATTTACAACAAGGTCTTGTTGCCTATTATCCATTTAATGGCAATGCCAATGATGAAAGTGGGAATGGGAATAATGGGGTGGTGAATGGTGCGACTTTGACGAGTGATAGGTTTGGGAATATTAATGGCGCTTATAGTTTTGATGGTTCATCATTTATAAGTGTGCCGAACATTTCCGGAATGGGAAACAACTCTAGGACATTCTCGGCATGGGTAAATTTCAATTCCATAGACAATAGCACGGGAGTAATGTCAAATTGTTTTATTTCTACTGGAACACCCTCTTTTTCGTCAACATTTAATTTTAGATTAATTGGAGGAAGGCTTGCAATTATGGGCTTTTCGAATGACTATTATAATCAAGGTGGTCAGGAATTATTTGTCAATCAATGGTATCATTGTGTTGTGGTGTATGATGGGGTTAGACTTAGATTTTACCTTGATGGTATTTATCAAGGAGAACAAATCGTGAATGTTCCCTTGTCTACGGTCGGTCAGAATAATTTTTTTGGTAAGAGTAATCACTCGGGTTGGGAAACATTTACAAATGGTAGTATAGATGATATTTCAATTTTTAATAGAGCCCTGTCTTCATCGGAAATCCAGCGGTTATTTTCCTCAAATACTTACTCATGGAACAATAATGCTTCAACCCCATCCATCACAGTCACCCCAAATGCGAATAGCGCCTACACTTGTACCGTAACGAACGGATCACAAACGTGCACGGCATCAGTGGACATCATAGTAACGCCTCAACAAACGTTCTACGCTGACGCAGATGGAGACGGTTTCGGGGATCCAAATGGGTTGCAATCAGCTTGCGAACAGCCGGTTGGATTTGTATCCAATGCCAACGATTGTAATGACAATGAAGCCTTGGCCTTTATCGGCGCAACCGATATCTGCGACAATGGTATTGATGAGGACTGCTCGGGTGCGGATTCTACTTGTATCGTTTTGGGATGTATAAATATTAATGCCTGTAACTTTAACGCATTGGCCAATACTGATGATGGTTCTTGTTCCTTCCCGACTGAGAATTATTTGAACTGCGACGGGAACTGTGTAAATGATGCCGATGCTGATGGCGTTTGTGATGAAATTGAAGTGAATGGATGCACTGATAATACTGCATTCAACTATAATTCATCTGCAACAAACGATGATGGAAGTTGTGAGGCTATTCTGAATTGTGAAATTGTTTCGTCGACTAATGATTTATGTATCGGCGAATCGGTCAGTTTAGGTCAGCAGAATATTCCATTTACTCCTACAGGAGTGAAATCCTTTCAGTCCGATGCGGTATTTCAATACAATGTAGATCAGAATTTATTCTCTCCTACTGCCATTCAGAATAATTTCAGTTATGACTTTTGGGTAAATCCAACTTCAACTATTGGTGCTTTTCCCGCCTCTGCTCAAGGATGTAGTTTTTCATCTTTAAATTTGAGTAACTCAGGACAAAAGTGGATCCTATTTCCTGTCAATAATGGGAATGATTTGGGTCTTGGAGTTTCAGTAGGTACAAATGGGGTTTTACTTGGAACTCATGCTGAATATCATCTGTCCTCAAGATTGCCATTTCCAATAAATATGCAAGGTTGGAACCATATCGCCATAACTGTTGCAAACAAAAATATTGAATTATATATAAACGGCAATTTGGTTGCATCAATGCCCAATACTTCCTCTTGTGAACTACGTCCAAGCTTCTCTTTGGGAGTTAATTTGGAACAAGGACTATATGGTAGAAGCTTCATTGGTAAATTCGCCAATGTTAGGGTTTGGAATGCTCCATTATCAGCGGCTGAAGTCAATTTCGTTAAAGATAAAGAATTGATAAATGGATATGCAGGGGATAAAGTGTTTTATCGACTGGATATTGAGAATTTAACTTCCTTAGGCTCTTCCAATCTTAATGTAACAAACTATGGAACTCCAATCCTTCAAGATTTTACTTTGGATGGAGGTAGTTATCTTTGGAATGGCAGTATAGACAATTCTGTTGCGCAACAAAATACACAAAACGAAGTCTTGGTAAATTGGTCTACGGGATCCTTGACTCAGAATATCAATGCAAGCCCAACACAAACAACTGAGTATTTTGTTACCGTCTCCACCTCTACCCAAACTTGCACGGATAGCATCACCATCACTGTGAATCCATTGCTCGATTGGTATGCAGACGCGGATGGTGACGGTTTCGGGAATCCAAATGCTACGCAATCAGCTTGCGAACAGCCTGTAGGTTTTGTATCCAATGGCAACGACTGTGATGACGATGAAGCGTTGGCCTTTATAGGCGCAACAGATATCTGCGGCAATGGTATCGATGAGGACTGCTCGGGTACGGATTCTACTTGTATCGTTTTGGGATGTACCGATGTTACTGCAATCAATTTCAATCCTGCAGCCAATACGGACGATGGTTCTTGTATCGCTGTGGTTCTGGGTTGTACAGATGCCTCTGCATTCAACTACAACGTTGCTGCCAATACTGACGATGGCTCGTGTATTCCTGTCGTCCTGGGTTGTACAAATAGCGGCGCTTGTAATTTCAACGAGCTGGCCAATACGGACGACAACTCTTGTATCCTTCCTCAAACCGAAACCTGCAACGGCCTGGATGACAACTGCGATGGACAAGTGGACGAAGGGTTGACCTTGGGAAGTGTTACTGCAACATCAGTAACCACCGCGCTTTATCCAACTTGCTCGGGCAATGCACTCAAGTCTGCCAACCTAAACAATGGAGCCAACTCTCCCATCATCGATGGAAACGGTCTGGACCTTTGGTACAGCCTTACTGCGCAATACAACACTTTGCGTGCTTCACTTTCTGCTGCCTTCGGTGACAACGAAATTCGCCTATACAGCTACAACAACGGCTGTTTTGAATTGATGGAGACGGAGCATGAAGTGTACACGACGACCTCACTGAGCACAGGAAATCAAGTGTTGATCACAGACGACTTGCTCGTTGGTCAGACCTATTACATCGCGGTGCACAACATCAGCGGACCAATGAACACCAGCGCCAAGATGTGTTTCAACCACTTTGTGGGTTCCACTTGTGACCATTACTACAGCAACAACACGGGCATATACCCCAATGTCTGCACGAGCTTCAAGGCGCAGTACAAGGGGAATGCAACGAACTACATTTTCGATATCCTCAGCGCAACGCAAAACAATGCAAACTTGAATATCACACCGTGGTCTTATACAACAACCACTGCAAACTCGGTTGTGCCTCGCTTGGGAACCATCTTCCCGGTGAACATGTCCAATGCAGCCAAAGTGTACACCTTGCGCATTCCGGTTATCTACGCGATTCCCGATGCAGCAGGCAACTACACCAGCATCACGGCCAACGCAACTACAACTTGCACCGTGACGCTCAATGCAGAATTGCCCATCGCACTTCGCGCAGCGGATCGTTGTCCCAACACCAAGACCACGACATCGTCCATCTCTGTCGATCGCACCATCTGCGGCGCACAGCGATACGAGTGGGAATTTACCCAACAACTTCCATCGGTTCAGTCACCGATAACGGTATTGGGCGGATTGAACACGACGGTATTCTTCTTGAACAACGTTCCAGGAATGGGCACCGGCAAGACCTACAATGTCCGCGTCCGTCCCATCCACGCCAATGGAGAAGTCGGCAACTGGGGAACAGCACAGTGCTTGAAGACCGGAACAGCGGGCATGGTGATGCAGAGTGAGAGCGCTGTATGGGCGAATAATTATTCGCCCGAACAAGCAGTCACGCTCTACCCGAATCCAACGAGCACGGGCCACTTCACTTTGATGACCAGCTCAACTGAAGAAGAAGTAAAACAAATTGTTATCACCGACATCACCGGAAAGATGGTCTTCCAATCTCAAGTTGTCATGAATGGCAATGTGGTGGAAGTAGAATTCGGAGATTTACCTACTGGAATGTATTTGGTGATGGTAGGAGAGGAGAGGATTAGATTAATTGTAGAGTAATATGGATTGGCCGTCGGGGCGAATAATCATTCGCCCTAGCGGTGAATCTGTATATCGGTGAATCGGTTGTTTTAGTATTCATTTTCATTCTGCTTCTCATTCTCTTTCTTTTTTGTTCTTCACTTTTTGCTTGATCAAAAAGTGAAAAAAAAATCAAGTCGCACCGAAGTTGTGGCTTCCGCGGTGCGACGGAATTTCCCCTCCTATCCCTGCGGGCAGGAGGGGAGAACCGATTCACCGATTCACCGATATACCGATTCACTTTTATGCGCATAATTTATAGGTTGTATATTCTAGAAGGGCTGATGAGATTTGTGGGATGGAAAAAGGAATTGTTTGGAAATCAGAAAAACCAAAGATTTTCACTGTCAGAGGATTGAATGTGATGTTAGATGCGGATCTTCCTCAACTTTATGGTGTTAGCACTTCTCGATTGAATGAACAAGTTCGTAGAAATTTAAATCGTTTTCCCGAGCGGTTTTGCTTTCAAATGAGTAAGCAAGAAATGGAAAATTGGATATCGCAAAATGCGACATCCAATGTTCAAAAAATGGGTATGCGCAAGCGCCCATGGCTTTTCACTGAATTCGGAGTCGCAATGGTTTCTTCAGTTTTGAAATCTGCAATGGCAGCTGAAATCAGTATTTATATCATAGAGTCCTTTATAGAATTTAAAAGAGCGAATACTACAGGTGAGGTTTTAATGGTGCGTGTAGCCAATGTCGAGCGAATAGTCAATACACATAGTGAGCAAATGAATGAATTGTATTCACTTTTGGAGGGAAGGAATTTACCTCAATCAGGTATCTTTTTTGAAAATCAAATATTCGACGCTTACGTCTTTAGCAGTAAACTCATCGCCTCTGCTAAAAAATCGATTGTTTTATTGGACAACTACATTGATGAAACAACCTTTTTGCAATTGTCGAAAAGAAATCCAGAAGTCAGTTGTGCAGTTTATACCGAGAAAATTACGAGTCAAATGC
>JACCDT012001608.1_pt1 | contig 47270 bp, 46 predicted proteins | sample 7446291 | NCBI WGS metagenome assembly JACCDT01 (sample SAMN15323446, study PRJNA562643) | freshwater metagenome | isolation source: river surface water | place: USA:Blue River Watershed | collected 2017-08-17
AGTTTCGCGGTGAAGAGTTGAAGACTTGCAACGTGGACAGAACTTCTTAAGTTCCATGCGGTCTGGATCGTTGCGGCGGTTCTTCTTCGTGATGTAGTTGCGCTCTTTACAATCAACGCATGCCATGCTGATCTTTGGACGAACGACCGCGCTCTTGCTTGCCATGGTGTTACTCCTTCGTGATTGAGGGGCTCAGGATACCTGAGCCACCTTCATAGGTGAAATTCGTGCGTAGCGGAGGCGGGATTTGAACCCACGACACAGCGATTATGAGCCGCTTGCTCTACCAAGCTGAGCTACCCCGCCTAGTTCATCAATGCCAGATCGCCTTCGGCTTTTGGCACTCATTAAATCTTGGTACTTATTAAGTTTTTTTACTGCGAGCCCCCCACCGGAATCGAACCGGTGACCTTTTCCTTACCATGGAAACACTCTACCGACTGAGCTAGGGGGGCAGGGGTAGAGAGAGGAGTCTAGGGCTTACCTGCAAAAGTTGAAAATTAGCCCACTTTTACAGCGCAGGATCGAGGGCAACCTTTCCAGTTGTCTCTCTCGCAAGCATGGCTCGATGGGCATCGGCTGCCTTACTTAATGGATATGTAGAACCAATGATTGGTCGCAACTTTCCAGATGCAACAAGTGCAAATAGTTCTGCGATCACATCATTCATCAACTCTTTCTTACCAAAGCAATTAGCAAGCCAGAAGCCAGCAACAGTCTTTGATCCATGCATAAGTGAACCTGGATGAATTGGGGTTGGTGCAGTACGAGATGCCATACCGAAAGTAATCAGCTTGCCAAAGTTACCTAGCGCCAAAAGGCTCTGGTCGAAAGTTGTCCCGCCAACCATTTCAAGGACTAGATCTACGCCACGTCCACCATTTGCGGCGCGAAGTGCTTTACCTAAATCAGAATCGCGTGCATCGACGACTTCATCTGCGCCCAAAGATTTAGCAAGATCAAACTTCTCTTGTGACGATGTCACAGCAATCACCTTGGCGCCCCACATCTTGGCAAGTTGAATTGCAATGGTTCCGACTCCACCAGCTGCTGCATGAATTACGACAGTCTGACCTGACTTTACAGAACCCATTGTTTTGAGCAAGTGCCAAGCAGTTGAACCTTGCACCAACATGCAGAGAGCTTGTTGATCTGTTACCGCATCAGGAATTGGAATAAGTGCTGCTTCATGAGCAATCGCCTTCTGAGCGTAACCACCAGAAGATACGCTTGCTAGATATCGCTTGCCTGCATGAGTTCCGGTTACTTCAATGCCAGGAACCATCGGCAACGTTTGTGGCGAGAGATAACTGTTTTCAGTCTGGTGCGTATCTGCATAATTGATTCCCACAGCAGTGACATCAAGAACAATCTCTGAATCACCTGCGACAGGATCTGGCAGATCTGCATATTGCATTACCTCTGGGCCACCAAAGGCAGTTATCTGAATAGCTTTCATGCCGTAAGCCTAGTAGAAGAAAGAAGTACTACTTCTTTCCAAATACTCGCGAGAAGAACCCTGGTTCTTTCGGATCATTTTGATGTCCTTGGCAGCGATCAGCCTTCTTGATGCCTTTGAGAGCAATCTCGACGTGATTGCCACATCCTGCCCAAGTTGGTTTTCCGCACTTGCGGCACGTGGTCTTATGACACATATTCATTCTCTTTCTTTGTAGTTGAAGCAGGTGAATTACTCCAGGTGAGATAACCACCATCAAGATTTATTGCGTTATAGCCAAGTTCCTTGAGCAACATGCTTGCAGTGTGTCCACGTTGTCCAACTTGGCAATTGACGAGAATATTTTTATTGGTGAGCTCTGATACTCGACTGCGAATCTCATCTACTGGCATTGACTTTGCTCCTGGGATTGAGCCCGCTGCAAACTCAGATGGAGCGCGCACATCTAGGAGTTCGAAGCCTTTATCTTTAAATTGCTCAATCTGACTCCACTGAGCAGTTTCAAGAAGTCCGCTCAAGATATTTTCGGAGATATACCCGAGCATATTGATGGCATCTTTGGCAGAACCAAAAGGAGGCGCATAGGCCAATTCAAGGTCGGCTAATTCAGGGGCAGTGATTCCACCGCGAATGGCAGTTGCGATGACATCGATTCTCTTATCGACGCCTTCAACGCCAATTCCTTGTGCACCAAGAATCTCGCCGGACTTGCTATCGAAGATCAATTTAAGTGACATCTGCTGGGCTCCTGGGTAGTAACCAGCATGTGAATTTGGATGCGAGTGGATCACTTGATATTTGCGATCTGAGTTTGCCAGACGCTTCTCGTTCCAACCGGTTGCTGCAATCATCAAGTCGAATACCTTCACGATTGCAGTACCGATTGTCTTAACAGGTCGAGTTGCACGTCCTGCTATGTGGTCTGCAACTACACGACCATGGCGATTAGCAAGGTTTGCGAGCGGAACCAGCGTAGAGCTGCCATCAATTGCATCTGTCTTTTCAGCAACATCTCCCACTGCATAAATATCGAGGTTACTTGTGCGGTTGAACTCATCAACAGAAATGCCACCGCGAGCGCCAATTGTGAGACCAGCTTCTTTGGCCAACTTGGTATCAGGGCGAACTCCAATTGCAAGGATTATCAGCTCTGCAGGAATATCTACTCCATTATTCAATTGAACCGAGTTATCGGAAATATTTGTTGCAGCCAAACCAAGATAGAGATTTACCCCATTGCGCTCCATCTCTTTGGCAACCAGGGTTGCCATCTCAGGATCAAGTGGAGCTAAGAGCTGAGGGGAAGCTTCGACAACAGTCGTTGCAATGCCCTTGTGAATCAGGTTTTCTGCAATCTCTACTCCGATGAATCCACCACCGATCACCACGGCTGTTGCTGGCTTCTGCTCCACGCGAGCAAAGATCTTTTCAACATCCTCGACTGTGCGAAGCGTGAGCGCACGCTCGATACCTGGAATTGGTGGAACGACAGGTGATGCTCCTGGGCTCAACACAAGCTTGTCGTAGTTGAGCTCATAACTTTCACCAGAAAGTTCGTTGAGTACCTGAACCGTCTTCCTTACAGGATCTATCGCAGTAACTTCTGAAGCTATACGTACATCAAGGCGAAAACGCGCATACAAACTAGATGGGGTTTGAAGCAATAGAGCTTCTTCTTCCTCAATAACACCGCCTACGTAGTACGGAAGACCGCAGTTCGCGTAAGAAACGTGGCCACTCTTTTCGATGACAACTATTTCTGCATCCGCATCAAGTCGACGCATACGAGTCGCTGCAGACATTCCACCTGCAACTCCCCCAATGATGACAATTTTCATTAGTTTGTTACCAAAGGAAGACCTGCTTCTGCCCATTCCTGTAGCCCGGCGTTGAGGTTAAACAGGTTTGTAAAGCCGGCATCCTTCATACGATCAATTGCCACCTGAGATCTACGACCACTGCGACAGTACACAGCGTAAGTTGCTTCCTTATCTAGCTTGCCAATTTCAGCGTTAAATTGTGAACCTTCGACATCAATGTTGAGGGCATTTACGAGGTGGCCACTGACGAATTCACCGGGAGTGCGAACATCAAGAGTGACAACACCTGCCTCTTGAGTCTTCGCTTGAAAATCCTGTGCGCCCAAGTTTGTATTTGCTTCACTTCCACAGCCTGTGAGGAAGAAGGTCGAGACTGCTAAAACTGCGAATAATTTTTTCATTTTTCCCTTATGCCAGACTCAAGAAGAGTTTCTGGAGTTGTTCTGTTACTTGATCGGAATTGTTCTTGCCCTCAACAATGCACTCCTTGAGGCTTGCTGAAATAAGTGTGAAGGCTGCGGTATTGACCGCCTTCGAGACTGCAGACATCTGCATAACGATTTCATCGCAATTTCTGCCTTCTTCTAACATGCGAGCAACCGCACCGAGCTGGCCCTGGGCCCGCTTAATGCGCTTCGCAATTGCAATTACCTGCTCTTCATCCGATAGAACGTGAGCAATTTTCTTGGCAGCCATGAGTTAGGCGCACTTACAGATTTGATCTTGAGGAACGCCATCGAGGGCTTCATCGATGTGCTGGCCACATCCGGACCAGGTGAATTTCTTGCACTGATTACAGATAACTCTTGAACACATTTTTGTGACCTTTCTTGAGGCTAACCCCTGCTTTGATACCGCAGGCTAGCATACCCCTAGGGGTATAGACAAGTCTCCTCAAGAGGTCGCTTATAGGGCTATAGGTAATTGCGCCAGAACTTCTTAAAGCGATTCCAGAGTGAAGAAGTCTGCTCAATTGGTGAAACCTGCAAAACCTTATCTTTGGCTGGCTCATCTGGAGTGATGACATCTTTTAGCGCAGGTGAGTTCTGATCCAAGGAATCTGCAATTCTGTCGATATTGGCCACGATAGATAGGCCGCGCACAATCTGTTCTTGATCTACATCTTTGCCATCTTCAATCAGAGTTTCGGCGAGCGCTGAACCTGCTTCACGAGCATCATCTGTCGGCGTTGAACCAAAATCAGAAATGTCATCAGGCGTTTCGATGTGAGCCGAGATTGCGTAGCTTGCTGCAGAAAGTGCAACTGCTATCTGCTTCTTCGTTGAATCTGCGATTCCACCTTCAACGGCAGAGTCAAAGAGCGTGCGAGCAATAGTGCGCACTTGAACCAAGGTGTGCTCAACGGCAATACCTTCGATGTAAATCTCTTCTGCTACATCTTTCTCCGCTGTTGGAAACCAACGCGCATGGCTGCGGGCTTCAACAGATTGAGATCTAATTGCCGGAATCTCCTCGACCAGAAGTCGAGCACTTGCCAACCAATTTCCAGCATCTTTCTGTGTATAGCCAGCTGCTACTCCCTCAGACATAACAGCAAGAAGTTCTGCGGCTTTTGTACTTACACGTTTTATCTGCTCCTGCGCTCTATCAGCAGGAGTTTTTGGATGAGAAAAGTAAGAGAAGATAATTGCAACAGCCGCACCAATGAGTGTTGAACCAAGTCTGTGTCCTGCGGTGGTTTGAGAAATGCCTGGGCCAATAACAATGAGCGCAGTCACTGGCACATTTACAGAAGCAACTTCACCTAGGTGAAGGGCGCGTGCAACGACGGCGCAGAGAATGATGGTGATCGCAATTGCGATAAATCCGAAATCGAAGATTGAAACAGCTAAAAGGGCAGTACTGGCCCCAATCGCGGTACCAACAATCTGCCCAAAGCCTTCACGGATAGATTTATGGAGCGAGATGCGAATGCTTAAAGTTGAGACAATGGCAGCGACAACACCTCCGCCATCAACTAGTAAGTCACCTAAGAACCAAGCAACGCCCCCAGATAAGCCTGCGACAAGTATCTGTCTGACCCAGAGTCGTCTATCAGTGAAGAGCTTTATAGTGCGCTTTAACATTGCTGGAGAGTCTACGCTCTCAGAACCTTCGCTAGCCTTTTGTTGAACCGAGGGTAAGACCAGCGATAAATTGCTTGCGCAGTACGAAGAAGAGAATCACCGTTGGAAGCGCTGCAATGATTGCACCTGCTGCCAAGAGGTTAAAGTCGGTTACATACTGTCCTTGCAGACGTCGCAAAGCAGATGTGATTGGGCGCTTTGAGTCATCTGACATCAAGACCAGAGCCCAGAAGAATTCGTTATAGATCCAGGTCGTCATCAATACGCTGAGGGCCGCAAGTGCAGGACGCAAAAGTGGAAGAATGACGTTCCAATAGTGGCGGAATACATTGGCACCGTCGATTGTGGCAGATTCAGAGATTTCCTTCGGAATGGTCTTCATATAAGAAGAGAGCACGAAGGCTGCAAAGCCCACCTGGAATGCCACGTGGACAAGGATTAAGCCGGCGTAATTGTTATAGAACATATTGCGGTTGCCAAAGAGTTCTCCAACCCAGATAAACATCCAGAACACTGGAATATAGGTAAGAACAATCGGCAACATATTTCCTGCTGTGAAAAGCAACAAGATGGTGAGATTAAACCTAAATTTATAACGAGTAACAACAAATGCAATCAAAGAGCCAAAGAAGAGAGTCAGGATTACCGATGGAATTGTAACTATTGCGGAATTGATAAGATATCCAACAATTTGCATCTCTTTTACTGCATTTACATAATTATCAAAATTGAGACTTCTTGGCCAAGAGAAAATTCCATAAGAAATGATTTCGTTGTAGGGACGAAGTGATGTCCATACTGTCCAGAGGATTGGAAAGATCCAGACAAAGGCGAAGAATCCGATAAAGATCGAGATGAATGCATCCTTGCGCTTCTGCTTATCGCGATACTTCGAGTTGTTTACCATTTCATTACTCACTTGAGATCCTCCTTAAAGACAATACGGAGGTAAGTGATGATCGGCACGATGCAGAGCACCAGCAGGATTACAGCGTAGGCAGCGCCCTTCATTGAGAGGCCTTGGCCTGCAAAATTCTGGAAGACGAGAAGGTTGAGCAGTGGGAAAATTGTTGGGCTGCCGTAGATGATGTAAACCAAGTCGAAGGCGCGCAGAGATTCAATCAGCGTAATAACAACGATGATGATGTTTACAGGTTGCATTGTTGGCAAGATGATCTTGCGGAAAATCTGCCATTCGGTAGCTCCATCGATAGCAGCTGCTTCCTTAAGAGCTGGATCAACTGACTTTAGGCCAGATAAATAGAGCAACATGATGTAACCAATATGTCGCCACGATGCGACGCCCAAAATTACCCAGGTATTGATATCCGGGTTACCCCAGATAGATACGGCATTGCCAATATCTAGACCCATCAACCCCTGAACAAATCCACCTGGCTGGAGCATAAAGTTCCAGATAATTCCGATGACCGCGAGTGAAAGCACAACTGGAAGATAGAAAATGGATTCATAGAAGGCGTGGCCTTTTATGCCGCGATCAACCTGATAGGCAAGCAAAATTCCAAGAGGTGTGGCAACTAATACGAAGAATGCGAGCCAAACTCCATTGTTCTTGAGCGCTTCGTAGAAAAGTGGCTCATTTACAAAGATTGTTTTGTAATTTTGAATACCCGCCCACTTGATATCTGAGAGGCGAATTCCGTTCCAATAAGTGAACGAGAGAATAATTGTTACTACAGCAGGAACCCAAAGAAGAAGTATCTGCAGAAGCGTTGGGATGCCGACAAATGCCGAAAGAGTAAAGCGATCTGTTTTAGAAAGAGTACGGCGGCTACGAGTTTTTTTACTCGTAGCCGCCGTCTTCATACCTTTAACTTACTATGATTCTAATGAATTGACAAAGTAAATGTCAGTTAATTAGTTCTTAGGAAGTGCATCCCATTGAGCTTGTACGCTTTCGAGGATCTTGTTGATATCAGAAGGCTTCTTAATGAAGCTCTGGATAGCTGGACCAACAACTGGACCAGCAAAGTCTCCGCGAGCATCGCGATCCAAGAAGAACATAATGTTCTTCGCTGAACCAAGAACTGCAAGCTTCTGCTTGTTGAATGAATCGTATGAAGAAGTATCAAATGACTTGGATACGTAAATATTTGTATCGCCAGCCTTGATTGCTTCCTTGATACCTTCTGGAGATCCCCAGAATTCAGCAAGAGCCTTTCCGCCCGCTACGTTCTTACCGTTTGCAGCGACTGAAATACCATCGAGAGGCGCATCAATTGTGTCGATACCCCACTTTGGATTGATTTCTGGGAATGGAACGACCCATAGATCATCGTAATCTGCCTGTGACTTCGCCTTGAAGTCGTTTGCAAACCATGAACCCATCATCATTGCGCCGGTCTTCTTCTGGAGAAGAAGGTCGCGCATGCCGTCCCATGAAATATCCAAGACGTTTTCGTTCATGAATGGGATGAGCTGTGCAAAGTACTTGAAGGTTTCCTTAGTCTTGGCATCAGTCCACTTTGCGCGACCGTTAAGTAGGTCGATGTGGTACTTGTAACCATTGATACGTGCGTTAAGGATGTCGAATGTACCCATTGCTTCCCAGCCGCCTTTAGCGCCGAGTGAGTATCCAACAAGACCCTTCTTCTGTGTAAGGGTCATCAACTTAATGAAGTCATCCCAGGTATCAATCTTCTCTGGGTTCATTCCAATTTCCTTAACCATTGACTTGCGGTAGTGCAGAGCCCATGGGTAGTAAGTAGTTGGGATGATGTATGGCTTCTTAGATACTGGGCTTGTTGCACCCTTAATTGCCGCTGCAGGAAGTGTTCCCTTGAGGCGGTTAATTTCACGGGTGAGATCTGCTAGGAGACCCATTTCACCGAAGTGATTTGAACGGTACCCAGCCATCCAACCGAATGCATCATCAGGTGAGCCCTGCATGATTTGTGCAAAGTTGTTTTGGAAGTCATCTGAGTTAACTTGCTGTGCAACAACCTTTGCGCCTGTCTTCTTTGTAAACGCATCGTTGACTGCCTTAGCAATCTTGTCGCCTGTTGCTCCACCGCCGCGAGTAGTCCAACGAACAGTGCTGCCCTTCAAACGTGTTGCTGCATCCGCTGAGCCAGCTGCAAGTGTGCTGCCGGCGACTAGGCCTAGTCCACCAACTGCAGCGCCCTTGAGCAACGAACGGCGAGAAACCGAATTCGTATCTTCTGACATTTTCTTCCTATTCTCTTAATGTGTGACTTCGAAGTCATGAGGTACCTGGAGGGGCCTGGTTGCCTCATGTGGCGGTAAACCTATGCTGAAATGGGCGAGAAACCCACAGCATTTTGATAACGAAAGCATTACAAATGCGGGCGAGATTAGGCCTTTTCCTCGAGAATGAGCGAGACCGAGTTGATACACCAGCGCTGATCGGTAGGTACGTCGAATCCCTCGCCTTCAAAGACATGGCCTAAGTGAGAATCGCAAGAGGCACAGCGAACCTCGGTTCGGATACGTGGTGCAAGGGAGCGATCCTCAATTAAGGTCACAGCGTCGTTTGACGTTGGTGCGTAGAAAGATGGCCAACCACAGCCTGAATGAAACTTGGTTTCGGAACGAAAAAGTTCGTTGCCGCATGCTTTGCACCGATAAATGCCAACAGTTTCGGTATCAGTGTATTCGCCGGTAAATGGCCTCTCTGTTGCTCCTTCACGGAGCACCGCATACGAAAGTGGATCTAACTTCGCGCGAAGTTCCTCTTCGTTTATCGAGCTCATTTAGGAATTCGCAGACCTTGCATTCCACCATCGACTGAAAGTGATGTTCCGGTTGTGGAACCTTGCAGTGGACTTGCCAAGAAACAGAGTGCGCGAGCAACTTCTTCGGCGCTGACAAGTCTTCCCATTGGTTGACGCGCCTCAAGAGCCTTTCGTTCTGCAGCAGGATCAGCTGCTTGTGCAAGTAACCGTTGTACCCAAGGAGTATCGGCAGTTCCAGGATTTACACAGTTGACTCGGATTCCTTCAGCGATGTGATCATTAGCCATAGCTAAAGTAAGTGAAAGAACTGCGCCCTTTGTTGCGCTATAAAGTGCACGCTTTGGGATACCTGCTGTTGCAGCAACTGAGCAAACATTTGTAATTGAAGCAGACCTACTCTTACGAAGTAGCGGCAGCGCACCGCGCGCTGTGCGCGCAATACCAACAACGTTGATATTCATAACCCTCTGCCACTCATCAGAAGGGTTGGCTTCAACGTTGCCTACTGCGCTAATTGCGGCGCTATTTATAAGAATGTCTAACGAGGAAATCTTTGCGAAAGCTGCGGCTACCGATGCATCGTCTCCGACATCGCATTGCAGCCATTCGCCAACGCCTGCGAGCCCACCCTCTGCGATATCAAGCCCATAGACCTTGGCTCCTCCATCAGCGAGAATCTTTGCGGTAGCAAGGCCAATTCCTGAGCCCGCTCCAGTGACGGCTGCTGTAAGTCCTGCGAACTCTTTACTCATACGTTTACCCATTCTTTTCCTGTAGGGAATGTGAAGTCTGCGATTGATTGTGCATACATCTCGCCACCAGTTCCTGGCTCTGATGGTGGCATGTAATGTGCATTTTGGATATTGGTTGGGACAACAAAGTGCTCGTGCAAGTGATCAACGAACTCAACCACTCGGTCAGAATGGTGACCAGAGACTGCCACTGCATCAAACATAGCCAAGTGCTGAACGAGTTCGCAGAGGCCAACACCGCCGGCATGAGGACAAACCGGAACACCGAACTTCGCTGCCATCAAGATATTTGCGAGGTTTTCATTCACGCCCGCAACACGCGTTGCATCAATCTGCATGAATGAGAAGGATTTCGCCTGCAACATCTGCTTAAAGATGATGCGGTTCATGCCGTGCTCACCAGTTGCAACCCTGACTGGTGCAATTGCCTTTGCAATAGCTGCATGTCCCAGCACATCATCTGGATTGGTAGGTTCTTCAACCCAATGAAGATTGACATCGCCAATCCCTTTTATCCATTCAATCGCTTGGTTGACATCCCAGACCTGATTGGCATCGATAGAAATCTTGATATTTGGCCCAACTGCTTCGCGCGCTAAACGCAGGCGTCGCTTGTCATCTTCAAGAGATCCGCCACACTTTAATTTAATCAGGGTGTAGCCATCAGCAACTGCCTCTTTGGCAAGACGAACCATCTTCTCATCGCTATAGCCCAACCATCCAGGAGTTGTCGTATAAGCAGGTAAGCCTTCGGCAATCAGCTTTGCTTCATTCACAGCTCGTTGTGGCACCGCCTTACGCAAAATTTCTAGAGCTTCTTCAGGAGTCAGTGCATCGGTGATGTATCTAAAGTCAACGAGATCAACAATCTCTTCGGGCGTTAAATCTGAGAGGAATTTCCAGAGCGGTTTCTTTGCATGTTTTGTCACAAGATCCCACGCCGCATTGATGACTGCACCTGCAGCCATTTGTGTAACGCCTTTTTCTGGTCCTAACCAACGAATCTGCGAATCGCGTACCAAGCTGCGTGCAAAGTCCCCCATGCTCGTTGCTAAATCTGAGACATCACGGCCGACCGCATACGGCGCAAGGAGTGAAATAGCATCGCACTGCAAATCGTTACCGCGACCGCAAGTAAAGACAAAGCCATGCCCTTGTAGTTGTGGGTCATCTGTTTCTAGAATTACCAATGCTGCTGAATAGTCAGGTTCTTTATTCATTGCATCAGACCCATCGAGTCCCCGCGAAGTCGGGAAGCGAACATCTATTGTTTTAAATCCAGTGACCTTAGGCATGACATTCCTTTGCTAGATTATTCAAAACTGACTCTTCGCTAGACGTGAAAAATCATATATGATGTTTAAATGGCGCGACACAATCAAAAAGTTAAGTTAAAGCGTTCCGATCTTGAAGTAACTCGATTGAGTCTCGGGACTGCCCCTCTTGGCGGTCTTTTTAAGGCTGTTACTGATGCAGATGGAGATGAACTGCTCAATACCGCTCTCGACGTAGGCATCAATTATTTTGACACCGCACCTCAGTACGGCCATGGGGTTGCTGAAATTCGCTTAGGAAAAGCGCTACGAAACGCAAAAGTTCCCTTTGTTGTTGAGACCAAAGTTGGACGTGTACTTCGCCACGATCCGAATGCAGAAACTTTCCCATGGTTTCCCGATGCACCGCGCGATTTAGTTCCAGTCTTCGACTATTCACCAGATGGAATTCGTCGCGCCTTCGATGAAAGTCTCGAACGCATGGGTCTTGATCATCTTGATATCGTTTTAATGCACGATGCAGAAGAACATGTCAAAGAAGCGATTGAAAATGCATTTCCTGTTCTTGCCGAATATCGCTCTCAAGGGCTAATTAAAGCTGTAGGTATTGGCATCAACCATGCTGAGCAAGCTCTCCAAATTATGAAGGGCACTGATTTAGATATTGCACTGATTGCCGGAAGATATTCACTCCTTGATCAGATATCTCACCGCGAACTCTTCCCATACGCACTTGCTCACAACATAGATATCTCAATGGGTGGAGTTCTCAACTCAGGCGTTCTCGCTAATCCAGTCGCTGGAGCGACTTACAACTATCTTCCAGCATCAGATGAAATCATCGCCCGCGCTGCCAAGATTGGTGAATTCCTAAAAGCTCGCAATATTCCGTTGCTTGCAGCGGCTCTGCAATTCCCACTTCGCCATCCGGCTGTGACTTCAGTATTGACTGGACCACGAACAGCAGCTGAACTCCTCGAAAATGTTGATGCTTTTAACTTAGAGCTCCCATCCGATATCTGGGCAGAGCTTGAAGATGCCAACCTCATCGAAAGGATTCCTGCATGAGCGTTCGTCGTATCGCACAAGTAATTGGTATTAAGCCTGATGAGATTGAAGAGTACGAACGAATCCATGCTGATGTATGGCCAACTGTGCTCGCCACAATTAAGAAAGCAAATATCCAGAACTACTCAATTTTTCGTTACGAGCACCTGCTCTTTGCCTACATGGAATACACAGGTACAGATTACGAAAAGGATATGGCGAGCATCGCTGCTGACCCTGAAACCCAGCGTTGGTGGAAGATCACCGATCCTATGCAGAGCCAAGTTCCAGAAGCTCGTCCAGGCGAGTGGTGGCATGTCATCCCTGAAAACTTCCACGTCGACTAGTTTGGATTGCAATGAAACTTTCAGTACTTCACACCAAAGATGAGCAGTATCGCTTTGCCGTAACAGTCGATGGAGTACACCGCACTGTCGCATCTCTTCCAACTCTGACAGAAGCGATGCATCTGACTTTGGCCGAGCTCAAAGCAGCTGTTACTCAAGCAAGTACTGAAATAACCGGAACACTGGCAGCCCCCATCGCTCCTGAGATTGAACTATGGGGCGCAGGAGTTACCTACCTTCGCTCTCGCGATGCGCGTAAAGAAGAGAGCGGTGTCCCTGATGTTTATCAGCTCGTCTATGAAGCTGATCGCCCTGAACTCTTCTTTAAGTCAACTGCAGTGCGAGCGCGCGGCACCAACGCAATGATTGGAATTCGCTACGACAGCGAAGCATCGGTTCCAGAACCAGAAGTTGCTATCTATATAAATAAGCATCGCGAAATCATTGGCTATGCCATCTGCAACGATGTCACTGCACGTTCTATTGAGGGCGAAAATCCTCTCTACCTTTCACAGGCCAAGATCTATATCGGCTCAACATCCCTTGGTCCAGATATCACTCCTTCATGGCTGGCACCAAGTGCGGATCAGATGGCAATTAAAGCCAAGATTGTTCGTGGCTCGAATATCGAGTGGGAGGCCGAAACCTCTCTAGGTAATCTCAATCGCACCCTTGAAGATTTAGTGAATTATGTATTTAGATGCCAAGACTTCCCTCATGGCCTCATTCTCTCTACCGGCACTGGAATTGTTCCACCGATGGATATTTCATTAGCCGCCGGAGATATTGTTGAAATCAACGTGGCAGGAGTTGGGACTCTTTCAAATACTGTCGAAGTTATTCCAGAACGGGTGAAGTAATAGATGCGCGTCTGGACCCAGTGGTCAGATCTATCAGCGCCCGATGGAATCACGCTGTTATCTCCTGATAACTTTCCACTTGATAGCGCTGATTTATCGCAGATAGATATGTATGTACCTTCTTATATGGGTGGCGCTAAGGCGCTTTCGTATGCAGCCAAGATGCCTAATCTCAAGATTCTGCAGATGCTCAATGCTGGCTACGACGATGCCTTGGCCTATCTTCGCCCTGGGTTAACACTCTGCAACGCGCGCGGAGTTCATGATGCATCAACTGCAGAGCTAGCAGTGGGACTTGCAATTGCATCCCGTCGCGGCTTTGCCGAATTTATCCGCGAGCAAGAAACAGGCACGTGGAACCATCGCCGCTTTCCAGCACTTTCCGATAGCAAGGTTGGCATTATTGGATTTGGTTCTATCGGAAAAGAAGTTGCGCGCAAGCTATCTGGCTTTGATGTTTCAATCACCGCATTCACCCAATCTGGCCGCGATGGCACAGTAAAAATTGATGATCTTGATAAGCATCTTCCCCAACTCGATATCGTCATTTTGATTCTGCCTCTTACTGATTCATCTCGTCATATGTTTAACGCGCATCGTTTAGCTGCCATGAAAGATGGTGCGCTCATCGTCAACGTTGCGCGCGGCCCCATCATCGATACTGAAGCGCTAATCAAGGAACTTAATTCATGTCGCATCTATGCAGCCCTCGATGTCACAGATCCTGAACCGCTACCTCAAGGACATCCTCTCTGGAGCGCTCCCAATCTAATTGTGGTTCCACACGTTGGTGGAAATTCAGCAGCCTTTGAACCGCGTGGACGAGCGCTCATTGAATCGCAGTTGAAGTTACTTGCAGCTGGCAGCCCTCTTGAACACGTCGTTGCCCAAGGTTAAATTCCGCAGATGAGAATTGACTCCCACCATCACCTCTGGGATTTATCTGCACGTGATTACGACTGGATGGCTGGCGAAGAGATGGCTCCCATCCGCCGTAACTTTGCGATTGCAGACCTAGAGGCTGCGATTGCTGGAACAGGCATAGAGCGCACAGTCTTTGTTCAAGCCAGCATGACCCATGAAGAAACCTATGAAGCACTTGTGTTAGCTGAGCAATCTCCGACGATTGTTGCGGTAGTAGGTTGGATCGATGTTGATTCACCAACATCTTTAGCAGAGTGTGAAAAATACTTAGCTGCCAAGGGTGGAAGTTATCTCAAAGGTATCCGTGATATTGCTCAAGATCATCCCGATTCGAATTACTTAGCAAGACCCCAAGTAATTAAGACGGTGCAAGGTTTTGGAAAGTTAGATATCACTTATGACATCTTGACTAAGACCCCAGAACTTAAAGCAGCAATCGAATTAGTGCGTGCTTGTCCAGATACTCGCTTTGTACTTGACCATATTTCTAAGCCATACATATCTCGCCAAGAGTTAGAACCATGGAAATCACTCATCACAGAATTAGCATCTTTCGAGAACGTTTCCTGCAAGATTTCGGGGTTAGTAACTGAAGCGCATTGGAAAAATTGGGAAGTTTCAGATTTCACTCCATACACCGATCACATCATCGAAAGTTTCTCAACATCACGAATAATGTTTGGCTCGGATTGGCCTGTAGCTCTCCTTGCCGCCAACACCTACTCAGAGGTAGTTGGCCTTGCTGAAGGAGTGACACAAGGGTTCTCGGATAGCGAGAAAGAGGCGTTCTGGGCGCTGAACGTAGCGCGGAGTTACAAGATAACGAACCTGTAACAATCTCTTGCAATCTCCTGCAAATCCTGATTTTTCCTTGAATCAGCCATACCCCGCACATAGGATTCCCACACAGCAATTCCGCTGCTTTTGAAGGGAAACACATGAAGAAAGGTCTAATGGCAGTAGCTGCAGTTGCAGCTCTTGCATTGGTAACTGGAACAGCTGCTCCAGTAACAGCAGCAGAGAAGACCCTCAAGATCTATTTGATCTCAAAGGGCGAAACACATCAGTTCTGGCAAGCAGTTAAGTTAGGCGCTGAGACACAAGCGAAGAAGATGAACGCAGAGATCGTCTTCCAGGGTCCAGCAGCTGAAACAATGATCGATAAGCAACTTGAAATGCTTGATGCAGCAATTGCAGTTAAGCCAGATGCAATCGGTTACGCAGCTCTCGGAACAACACAGGCTGTTCCAAAGCTCAAGGCAGCAAACGAAGCAGGAATTCCTGTTTACATGTTCGATACAGCAGCAAGCTGCCCAGGCAAGCTTGGCGTTGAATCAGATTGCGCACTTGGCGTTGCATACACAAACAGCACAGCAGCAGGTGCACTAGCTGCAGATAAGATGGCAGCTCTTCTTAAGGGTAAGGGCAAGGTTCTAGTTGTCGGTCACTCACAGACAAACCAGACCGGTATCGACCGTGCAAACGGCTTTATCAACCAGATCAAGAAGAAGCACAAGGGCATCAAGCTCCTCACAACTCAGTACGCTGAGGGTGGAGACGCTCTTAAGGCACAGGAAATCGTTAGCGCAGCACTTGTTGCTAACAAGGACCTCAAGGGTATCTACGGAACTAACGAAGGCGTTTCAATCGGAGCTGGCCAGGCATTCAAGGCAGCTAAGTTGAAGAACGGCGCAGTTAAGTTGATCGGCTTCGACTCAGGAAAGCAGCAGATTGCAAACATCAAGTCTGGTCTTCAGACTGGTGCAATCACACAGAGCCCAATGGGTATCGGTGCTAAGACTGTAGAAGCGCTCGTTAACTACGTACGCAACAAGACAGTTCCAAAGCCACTTATCGACACTGGCTTCTACTACTACGATAAGAAGAACATCAGCGACCCAACAGTTGCTGGAAACCTCTACGAATAAGTCGTTTTTGACTTTTCAGTAGGTAATTAAGTCATGATGGCCGGGAGCAATCTCGGCCATCATGCTTTACTATTCGATTACTTTCAGCGCTCAAGGTTTGTGGGGAAATAATGGCAACAGCTCAACTCTTATCGCTCACTGGCGTAAGTAAAGAGTTTCCAGGAGTAAAAGCCCTCGATAACGTTCAGTTCGATCTCAACGAAGGCGAAGTACATGCCATCGTTGGTGAGAATGGGGCGGGCAAATCAACCCTCATGAAGATTCTCTCAGGTATCTACAAAAAGGATGCCGGCGATGTTAAATACCGCGGGCAATCTGTAGAAATTCCTAACCCTTACGAAGCACAGCGTTTAGGCATCAGCATTATTCACCAAGAGCTTAACTTGATGCCCCACCTCACAGTTGCACAGAATATTTTTATTGGCCGTGAAGATCGCCGGCCAGGCCGAGTCTTCCTCAATAGTCCAAAGCTCAATGATGAAGCGACAAAGTTGCTCGCAGAACTTGAACTCAATCTTGATCCAAAAGCAATCGTTGGTGAACTCACAATTGCAAAGCAGCAGATGGTTGAAATTGCAAAGGCAGTGTCTTATCGCGGTTCAGTAATCATCATGGATGAGCCAACTTCATCTCTGACTCCAGCCGAGACTGAGTCCCTCTTTAAGATTATTCGCACTCTCAAGGCAGCTGGTAAGGGCGTTGTCTATATCTCGCACCGCTTGGAAGAGCTAGCAAAAATTACTGACCGCATCACCGTCATTCGCGATGGTCAGTATGTAAAGACTTTGAAGACCACCGAGACTTCAATTCCTGAAGTCATCTCGCTCATGGTTGGACGTAAAGTTGATCAGGATCAGCGCCCTAGTAACCGCAATATCAGCTCTGAAATCGTCATGAAGGTGGAAGGTATTACTGATCGCCACTTGCTTCGCGATGTGTCCTTTGAACTTCGGAAAGGTGAAATCCTCGGCTTTGCCGGTCTGATGGGCGCCGGACGTACTGAACTTGCTCGCGCCATCATCGGAGCCGACCCTCGCACTGAAGGAAAGATTTACCTTCACGGTAAAGAGGTAAAGATTAAGCAACCATCAGATGCTGTTGCTGCTGGAATTGGCTATCTCTCTGAAGATCGCAAACGTTTTGGTCTTCTCCTAATTCAAAACCTCACATTTAACGTGATTCTCTCCTCGATTCCACGCTTCTCTAAGTTCGGTTGGCTTCGCATTAAGCCTGCAGCAGGCGTGACACGTGATGTGATTTCTCAGCTCCGGGTGCGCACACCTTCTGAGAATCAATTTGTGAAGAACCTCTCTGGCGGAAATCAGCAGAAGGTCGTCATTGGTAAGTGGCTGACCCGTAACTGCGACATCTTGATCTTCGACGAACCAACCCGCGGAATCGATGTGGGCGCTAAAGATGAGATTTACAAGCTTTTAACCAAGCTAGCTGAAGAAGGAAAATCAATCATCATGATTTCATCCGAGCTTCCTGAAATCTTGCGCATGTCAGACCGAGTGGCGGTTATGTGTGCAGGACGTTTAACTGGAATTCTCGACAATAAGGATGCTAACCAAGAAAAGATTATTGAGTACGCAACCAAATTTAGCGACGAACTATCGGTAGTTCACTAAGAAGAGGAAAGAGAAACACATGTCAGATGATCTAACTACAGCTGGTCAGGGCGAAGGCGGAAGCAAGGTCTCAGCCTTCATTCGACGTGAGATTGGTCGCGTAGCAGCGCTTGCCTCTCTCGTTGTTATCTTTATCTTCTTCACCATCATGAACCCAGTATTTGCCTCTTGGGCAAATGTCTCTGGCGGTATCTTGATGTCGACCACCGTTATTGGTCTGCTCGCCATCGGAGTTACCTTCGTAATCATCACTGGCGGTATCGACCTATCCGTTGGTACCTCGATGGCTCTCGTTGCAGTCATTACCGGAAAAATGGTGATGGCTTATGAACTCAACGTCTGGGTAGGAATCTTGCTTGGAATGGTTGTGGGTGGCTTGCTTGGCGCAGTCAATGGAATCTTGATTACCGTTCTGCGTCTACCGCCATTTATCGCAACGCTTGCAACCATGAAAGGTGCGCAAGGACTTGCTCTCATTATCTCTGACTTGAAGCCAATCCTCTTCGCAACAGATGTTAAGGGTTGGGATCAGATCGCCCAGGGAAATATCATCCCGAATTTCCCTAACGGTGTTCTCATCCTCTTTGTTGCAGCAATTATCGGTTCTCTGATTCTCAACAAGACGGTATTAGGTCGTTACAACTTTGCTATCGGCTCCAATCTTGAGGCGACAAAGCTCTCTGGCGTTAAAGTAAATCGCTGGTTGGTTGCTATCTACGCTCTCTGCGGCGTTTATGTCGGTCTTGCTGCAGTAGTCATCACCTCACGCCTGGGCTCTGCTCAGCCAGACCTCGGTCTTGGATACGAACTCGAAGCAATCGCAGCGGTCATCATCGGTGGAACATCGCTCTTCGGCGGTAAAGGAACTATCGGTGGAACAATCATTGGTGCTCTCATCATGTCTGTTCTCATCAACGGACTTCGCATCCTTGGTCTTCAGCAAGAGTGGCAGTATGTGGTTGTAGGCGCAGTTATCTTGTTGGCAGTATTTGGAGATAACCTCCGTCGTCGTCGCGCTGGTGACACAACTGTTTGATTAGTTGGATTATAAGAAAAACCCCCGTGCATATGTGCGGGGGTTTTTCTTTATTACAAACGACCCGCCTGATGGACTCGCTTTAAGAACTCTTGAGTCTTAGGGTTCTGCGGGTTATGCAATACCTGTTCTGCGCTTCCACGTTCAACGATATTGCCTGATTCAAGGAAGCAGACTTCATCAGCTACCTGCGTTGCAAATCCCATTTCATGGGTTGCCAATACCATCGTCATGCCATCGCTCTTAAGATCACGTACAGCAGAGAGAACTTCGTTAACCAACACTGGATCAAGTGCTGATGTGACTTCATCAAGCAGAAGCAGGCGAGGGCTAACCGCAAGAGATCTAATAATCGCTACTCGTTGCTGCTGTCCTCCACTAAGGCGGTCAGGATATTGATCTGCCTTATCAGCTAAATCAAAGCGCTTAAGGAGGTGCAGCGCGTGCGCATTGGCTTCATCCTTGCTCTTTCCATGCACCTTGATCGGCGAAAGTGTGATGTTCTCAAGCACTGTCTTATGTGGAAATAAGTTAAATGATTGAAAGACCATGCCCAAGCGACGGCGGACTTCATCTACATTGATCAGTGGATCTGAAATCTCTTGGCCATCTAAGAAAATCTGGCCATCATCGATTGATTCCAGCAGATTAATGCAGCGCAAGAGAGTGGATTTGCCTGAACCGGAGGCTCCAATAAGCACCGTCGCAGTGTGTTCTGGAACTTGCAGCGATAGGTCCTGCAGGACAACATCAGGGCCAAAGGACTTTCGAACGTTTACCAGTTCTAGAACGTTGCTCATTAGATGGCACCCTCAGAGTTCTGCGCACTTGTGCGCTGTCTGATGGCTCGATCTGTATAGCGAGTCATTGGAATTGTGATGAGCAGAAAGAGTATGGCTGCCACAACATAAGGGGTGTAATTAAAGGTACGGCTCGCATTAATTTGAGCAGCACGCACGGCATCGGTGACTCCCAAGATTGAGACCAAGCCTGTGTCTTTCAGCAGTGACACAAAGTCATTGAGCAATGGTGGAACTACGCGGCGTATTGCTTGTGGCAATACAACAAAACGCATTGTCTGCCCGGAAGTTAATCCGAGTGAGCGAGCAGCTGCGCGTTGGCTTGGATGGATAGATAAAATTCCACTTCGTATAACTTCAGCAACATATGCCGAATAAGTCAGGACTACTGCAACAGTTCCGAGGAAGATGACATTGCTGGAAACCCCAGAAAGTCCCAGCGCGGGAACGCCAAAGCCAACGAGCAAGATAATCAAAATCAGTGGGGCGCCTCGGAAGATATCAACGTAAGCAGTAGCTAGGAATCTAAATGGGGTAAGCGCTGGTGACTTGGTAGTTCGCAGTAGCGCAAGACCTAGCGCAATGACGCCAATGGCAGCGCCACCAATAAAGGTGAGCTGCAAATTAATCCAGAGCCCTTGCACGACTGTTGGAAAGACCTCGCGCCCATAATCAATATCGAAGAAGGTCGCCTTGACGGTCTCCCAGCCTGGTGAACTCACAAGAATGATCGCAAGAGTTCCAAGAACGAAAATAGAAGAAGCCGCAGCAATACTTGCTTGCTTGCGGCTAATCCTGCGACGAGATTTCCGTCGTTCTAATTCACGGGAGCTTGGCGACCAAGCAGAGCTTTTCTTCTCTGACATGGTCGCCAAACTACCTTGTTTACTGCGCAGTTTCTATTAAGGCTTCAATACAGGAGCGCCAGCATCAGTTGCTAGCCACTTATCTGTAATTGATGCGAGTGTGCCATCTGCAGTAATGGCATCAACAGCGCCGCTTACGCAAGATGTGAGCTTGCTTCCCTTTGAAAGCAAGAGACCAAACTGATCTCCTTCACCAGTTGAAGGAAGCTGACCAACGATAAGACCGTTTGGAACTTCAACACCTGATAGATAGAAAGCTGTTGGTAGATCTACAACAAGGCCGTCGATCTGCTTGTTCTTGAGTGCAGATACACCCGCTGCGTTGTCGTTAAATACCTGTGGCTTTGTGCCGATCTGGTTTTCGATTGCATCAAGAGAGGTTGTACCGACTGCAGCCCCGAGCTTGGCGCTCTTGAGGTCTGCAAGTGAAGTCTTTCCTTCAATCTTGCTTCCCTTGAATGAGACGATTGCCTGAGGAGCTGTGTAATAAGGTGATGAGAAATCAACAGCCTTCTTGCGATCCTCTGTAATTGAGAACTGCTGCAAGTTGAAGTCAAAGTTCTTCTTTCCTGGTGTTACAGCTGAATCAAATGTTGTGCGGACCCAGGTGACATCTGCAGCATCAAAGCCGAGTTGCTTAGCAACTGCATAAGCGACTGCGCCTTCAAAGCCTTCTCCAGATTCTGGCTTGTCATCGATAACCCATGGGTAGTAAGCAGGTTCACCGGTAGCGATAGTGAGCTTGCCTTCGGTGATTGTTGCTAAATCTCCCTTTTCACATGATGCAGAAGCTGATGACGAGTCGTCATTGCCAAGTCCGCAACCTGAAAGTGTGAGAGCGGCTGCGATTACAGCTGCGGTGATAATTCCAAAACGTTTTTGCACGTGAGCTCCTTAAGTCTGGGGCGAAATTAATACTGGCGAAGCGTATTAAGCAGGTGGGGGTATGTCGACTCGCAAATGAACTGCAAGAAGCCCGAATAATCAAAAACGCCCCTCGTAGTGAAGGGCGTTGTTGGTGGCGGGTGAAGGATTTGAACCTTCGAAGGCAGAGCCGGGGGATTTACAGTCCCCTCCCATTGGCCGCTCGGGCAACCCGCCAGGGTCTTACGGCTTGCGTAGATTACCTTATTTATTAGATCTCTTGAAATCGGCGCTATTCAGGGAGGATGACTGGAACTTGAGTAATCAAGCCTCCATCAATGACATAGGAAGCTCCTGTGACAAATGAAGACTTATCAGAACATAAGAAGCCAACGAGATTGCCTATGTCATGGATGCTCGCCATACGTCCAATTGGATGAGAAAGTCCCCATTCATGCAAAAGATCTTCTTCACTGCGATCGCCTTTAAATGATTGCGCAGTTGCTCGTAACATTGGAGTATCAACGCAACCCGGAAGCACAGCGTTGCAACGAATCTGCTCAGCAGCATAATCAACTGCAATTGCACGAGTAAGAGCATTGACCGCACCCTTTGAGGCAGCGTATGCGACTACACCTTTCTGGTTGGAAAGTGATTGCACGGATGAAATATTGACGATTGAACCGCCCTTAACTTTGCGCATAAATGGAACGGCATACTTTGTTGTCAGATACATAGCCTTCACATTGACGCCGAATGTCTTCTCCCAGATTTCATCTGTGGTTTCTTCAGCGTTGCCATAGGTCTGCACACCTGCACTATTAACCAGATAATCAATATGACCATGTTTATTGCCGACCTCTGTGACAGCGCTCTTTACTTGAGCCTCTGATGAGATATCTACTTTGGCACCTGAAAAGCGATCACCGTAGCTGGCGAACTGTGCTGTGGCGCTAGCTATTGCTTTCTCATCTACATCGAAGATGATTACGGTCGCACCATCTTCGAGCAGGCGTTGGGCGCTGCCAAGACCAATTCCTTTGGCTCCCCCAGTAACGATTGCAACCTTATTCATGGAAACTACTCCTTATCTGTGCGCCGTTCTTCTGAACTTCTTCAATTGTGCGAGATCCTGAAAGTGACATGCCGTTGATAAATTCGCGGCGCATTAAGTCAATTACTTGTTGCACCCCTTTTTCACCATTAGCCATCGCGCCATAAAGGTAGGCACGGCCGATAAAAACCGCCTTTGCTCCCAGCGCTACTGCACTTAAGGCATCGAGACCAGACATCATTCCGCCATCGATATAGACCTCGACCTTTTTACCTACTGCATCTACTACTTCAGGAAGAATCTCGAGTGGAACTGGACCGCGATCAAATTGGCGACCACCGTGGTTGGAGAGAATGATTCCCTGAACGCCGCACTTAGCCACCGCCTTGGCATCGGCCACGCTCTGGATACCTTTGATAACGATGGGGCCATCCCAGACAGAGCGCAACCATTTAATATCTTCATAATCAGTTGATGGATCAAAGATAAGAGCAGCTAGCTCAGAGAGTGGTTTATCCCAGCCGCGGAAGGCGGCAAACTCAAGCTTGCCAGTTGTAAAGAGATTGAGCCACCAGATTGGTTTGCGTGCAATCGAAAGAACTGTGCTTAACCTAATCTTTGGCGGAACAGTAAGTCCATTGCGATTATCACGATAACGAAGGCCCGCAACAGGTGTATCAACTGTGAGCACGAGCGCTTCAAAGCCAGCGTCCTTCGCCTGCTTGATAACTGCCAAAGTGTCGGAACGATTCTTCATTACATAGAGTTGGAACCATCTGCGTACATTAGGGACAGCAGCTGCTAGTTCTGCCGGAGATGTTGTCCCCATCGTAGAGAGCGCGTAAATCAAATTATTCTCAGCTGCCACATTTGCCACCGCAGGTTCGCCAACATGGTGCATCAAGCGGGTATAGCCGGTGGGCGCGAAGCAGATGGGAAGATCAATACTTTTACCAAGAATCTTTGTCGAGGTATCAACATCTGAAACATCACGCAAAACACGAGAATTGATTTCAACTCGCGCTAAAGCTTTACGAGTGCGGTCGTAGGCAACTTCATCTACAGCGCTACCCTCGACATAATCGAAGACAACCTTGGGGGTGCGCTTCTTCGCAATAGCAGCCAAGTCAGCGACGTTCTGTGCCCGTTGTAACTTGCCCTTGTAAGGGTTTAGAGATGGCAAGGTCCAGTCAATTAAGGACCAGAAGTACGGAAGGCTCGGCAGTTTTCGAGAGCTCCGAATCATGAGTACAAATTACCCTACAATGGCGCACATTAGAATGTGACAATAAGAATTGAATTACCAAAGGGGTCCAGAACGTGGCAGACAGCAGTTTCGACGTAGTATCAAAGATCGACCGTATGGAGCTCGATAACGCGATTAACCAAGCCATCCGCGAAATCGATACACGCTTTGACTTTAAGAACACCGGCGCCAAAATTGAACTCACTGGCGACAAGATTGCTATCGAAGCAGGTACTGAAGATCGCGCCAAGGCCGCCCTCGATGTTGTCAAAGATAAGATGATCAAGCGTGGGGTATCGCTCAAGCACCTCGAAAGTGCCGACCCACAGCTATCAGGGAAAATTTACAAAATCGCTTGCACACTCAAAGAAGGAATCTCCACTGAGAACGCTAAGAAGATTGCAAAATTCTTACGTGATGAGGGCCCAAAATCAATTAAGACTCAGATTCAGGGTGATGAACTTCGCGTTTCATCAAAGAGCCGCGATGATCTGCAAGAAGCTATCGAGCAGATTAAGAACGGTAAGTTTGAGTTTGCTGTCCAATTTGTTAACTACCGATAAGTGGTGAGAGTAAGGAGCGAATACTCGCTCGGACTTCTCTTCGGAGTTGGCGCCTATGTCTTCTGGGGTCTCTTTCCGCTTTATTGGCCGCTGCTTAAACCTGCCAACCCGCTTGAGATAGTTTCTCACCGCGCAGTGTGGACCTTAGTTTTCTGCGTCATTGTCTTGGCGTTATTGCGACAACTGAAATCAACTCTCGCCATCTTAAAACACCCTAAAAAGATGGCTGGCTTATTTGCAACAACTGTTCTGATTTCAATCAATTGGCTTACCTATATTTGGGCTACCAATAATGGCCATGTTGTTGAAGCTGCTCTTGGTTACTACATCAATCCCTTGATCATTATCGCTTTTGGTGTTCTGCTCTTGCGCGAGAAGATGCGCCCACTGCAATGGGTCGCAGTAGGTATTGCAGCGATTGGTGTCACGATTCTTACTATTGATTACGGTCGTCTTCCTTGGGTTGCAATTTCTCTCGCACTTTCTTGGGGAACCTACGGGCTCTTAAAGAAGAAGTTAGATCTGGGAGCGCTTGAAGGTTTAACTATTGAAACGCTTATTTCGCTCCTCCCCTATGGTTTCTACCTCTTCTACCTTGGTAACCAAGGCACGGGCCAATTTGGCAATGGGCTGCTTCTCACCATCCTGCTCATCAGCGCCGGGGCTATGACAGCTATTCCGCTGCTCTTATTCAATGGTTCTACTACACGCCTGCCTTATAGCACTATCGGGCTTCTTCAGTACATCACTCCAACAATTCAGTTTTCAATTGGAGTTTGGATTAATCACGAAGAGATGCCGACTGCGCGTTGGATTGGATTCGTTGTAATTTGGTTAGCGCTGGCAACTCTTGGAACAGATTTGATGCGCTCAAGCAGAGCGATCGACAATCGCATCGCACAATGAAAAGAGCGCGCCAGTAACGTCATTTACTGGCAATGGGCCCAAGGCGGCTCGAGCATCGCGAGCAACTTGCTGTAGCTGATCTTTCGATTCTGCAAGCGCTGGGTGTGAACGTAACTCTTTCAGAACACTTGCAACTACGGCTTCATCCTTAATGGGAGCGCTCACTAGCTTTTGCAATTTCTTATCTTCAGGACGCGTTGATTTCATGAGGTTGAGCGTTACCAGCGTTGGCACGCCTTCGCGCAAATCTGTTCCGGGAGTCTTTCCAGATTGGTGTGAATCGCTAGCAATATCAATAATGTCATCAGCTAGTTGGAAGGCGATACCGATCTTCTCTCCAAATACTGTGAGAGTCTCTTTAATCTCATCCGGTGCACCTGAAACCATTGCACCAAAGCGAGCGCTGGCTGCAATAAGAGAGCCAGTTTTATCTGCAACAACTTGGAGGTAGTGCTCTAACGCATCTTCACCGTTCTGTGGCCCTTGCGTCTCCATGATCTGCCCGATTACTAACCGCTCAAAGGTCGATGCCTGTAGGCGAACAGCTTCAGGGCCAATATCTGCAAGAAGTGCCGAGACTTTTGCGAAGAGGTAATCTCCAGTCAAAATTGCAACGGTATTTCCCCAGCGGCTATTTGCGCTCTCTACGCTACGCCTTAGGCGCGCTTCATCCATAACATCATCGTGATAGAGCGTTGCAACGTGCGTTAATTCGCAGACAACAGCGGATTCAACAATGCCAAAACGGTTCTTATCTCCGTAATGAGATGCCAACAAAGTCAGTAGTGGTCGTAACCGCTTTCCGCCCGCGGCAACTAAGTGGCGCGAGGTTTCTTCTACGAGTGGATAGTCACCTTGAATATGGCTCAGAAGAAGGCTCTCGACCTTCTGCATACCCAGCGCTAACTCAGCCTCTAATTCAGGGGCGATGCCAGGTATTCCGATAGCTGCCATTAGCGGATGAAGAATGCAGTTGTTTCAATGAAATTTAAAAGTGGTGCTGGGAAGACACCGAGCAGAATCGTCAACGTTGCTGAGACTGCAATTGCGATTGTAGTCAGAGCAGATGGAATGACAACGCTGGTGCCATCTTCAACTGGATCCTTAAAGAACATCAAAACGATGACACGAATGTAGAAGAAGGCGGCAATCGCTGAGGCGAGAACACCAGTTATCAAAATTGCAGTGCTGCCTGATTCGTAGGCGGCAGAGAAGATTGAGAACTTTCCAATAAATCCTGAAGTTAATGGAATGCCAGCGAAGGTGAGTAGATAGAGTGAAAATACTGAGGCAATGAGTGGAGAGCGCTTGCCAAGTCCACTCCAGCGATTGAGGTCTGTGACTTCCCCAGCTGAATCGCGAACAAGTGTTACAACTGCAAAAGCGCCAAGTGTGGCGACGCCATATGCAAAGAGATAGAAGATTGATGAATCAAGTCCTGACTTGCTCAAGGCTATAACGCCAGCAAGTAAGAATCCTGCGTGCGCGATTGATGAGTAAGCCAACATGCGTTTTACATCGCGCTGGGTGATTGCAACAACAGAGCCAAATACCATGGTGATAATTGCGATAGCTACGAGCGCTGGCTTCCATTGCCACTCTGCATTTGCAAAACCAACATAGAAGATGCGCAAGATAGCTCCAAAAGCTGCAATCTTTGTCGCCGCTGCCATAAAGCCCGTAATAGCCGTTGGCGCTCCTTGATAGACATCGGGAGTCCACGCATGGAATGGAACTGCGCCTACTTTAAAGAGAAGGCCTACAGCAAGGAATGCGATTCCCATGAGCAAGAAGATGTCGTTACCTGATCCGCCGACAATGCTCTCTTGGATACCAATCAAAGTGATTGTGCCTGAGTAGCCATATAGATATGCAACGCCAAAGAGGAAGAAGGCTGAGGAGAAGGCGCCGAGAAGGAAGTACTTCAACGCTGACTCTTGCGACATCAGACGGCGGCGGCGTGAGAGCCCAGCCATCAAATAAAGCGGCAAAGATAAAATCTCAAGGGCGACAAAGAGGGTGATGAGGTCTGTAGCAATCGGGAAAATCAACATTCCAGCGACAGCAAAGAGTGTAAGCGGATAGACCTCAGTAACGCGCAAATCCTTTTGCAGCGATTGACGCTCTTCTTCTGAACCTGGAACTGCGGCTGCCATCGCAGTGAAGTTCTCTTGATCCGCAATGAGGAAGATTGCCAAGAACGAGATAATCAAAATTGAGGCTTGAATGAGTACAGCCGCACCATCAAATGCAACTGAACCCATTGCCGCATCAACAGATGATTGAGTGCGAACTGTCATCAAGGCTGCGAAAGCTGCGACGAGAGCAAATGTTGAGATAAAAAGTTGAGAGCTATGTCGTGCTGCGCGAGGAGCAAAGGCTTCAATTAAGACGCCAATTACGGCGCCAGCTAACACAATTAAAATCGGAGCTAGTTGCGCGTAATTCAAGACCGGATTTACAAATGTCATTTACTTACCTGCGCTCTCTGATGGAACTGGATCCGTAAAGCCTTGTGACTCAATTACCTGCTTTGCCACTGGGTTGATGACATTGAGCAAAGGAGCGGGATAGAAGCCGAGGGCAATGATGATCGCCAACACAGGACCAACAGCAAACTTCTCGCGCAGATTTAAGTCAGGCAAGTTCTCATTTCCAGGTGTGGTCGGCCCATGAAGCGCTTTCTGTACTGGAATCAGGATGTATAGCGCTGCGAGAACGATTCCGAAGGTGGCAAGTACTGCTGCAACTGGATAGCGCGTAAATGTGCCAACTAGAACTAAGAATTCACTGACAAAGCTGGATAGCCCCGGAAGTGCAAGTGATGACATACCTGCGATAAAGAATGACCACGCCATAACGGGAGTAACTCTCTGGAGACCGCCAAAGTCAGCGATAGTTGAAGATTTGCGTCGGGCAATCATCCAGCCAGCAACAATGAAGAGCGCTGCAGTCGAGAAGCCGTGGTTGAACATGTAGAGAATCGCACCGCTGTGGCCTTGGGTAGTCATCGCAAAGATTCCCATGGTGATAAATCCGAAGTGAGAGATAGATGTGTAGGCAATCAGTCGCTTGATATCGCGTGCACCAATTGCCAAGAAAGCACCATAAAGAATTGAGATAACAGCCAAGACAATGATTACTGGTGTGAATGTCTTTGATGCATCTGGGAAGAGAGTTAGGCAGAAGCGGATCATTCCAAATGTTCCGACCTTGTCGAGAACACCGAGCAAGAGCACTGATGTACCTGGAGTTGCAGATGCTGCGGCATCTGGCAACCAAGTGTGTAGTGGCCACACAGGCGCCTTGATTGCGAAGGCGATAAAGAATCCAAGGAAGAGCAGGTTCTGGGTGGTTGAGCTCATGTAGTTATGCATCTGCGATAACTGAGTGATATCGAAGGTTGCTCCGCCATTCTTACTTGAGATGACGTAGAGCCCAATAATTGAAGCGAGCATCAAGAGGCCGCCGAAGAGGCTAAATAGTAAGAACTTCACAGCAGCTGCGGCGCGTTCTCCGCTGCCGTATCCACCAATCAGGAAGTAGACCGGAATCAACATTGCTTCAAAGAAGACGTAGAACAAGAAGACATCTGTGGCAGCAAAGACGCCAATCATCATCGTCTCAAGGACGAGGATAAGAATGTAGAAGACCTTCGCAGACCAGCGTCCACCTTCAGATTCATTCCAGCCTGCTAAGACAACAATGGGGGTCAGAAGAACGGCGAGAAGTATGAGAACGAGAGATAAGCCGTCCACTCCAACTGCGTAGTTGATTCCAAAAGATGGAATCCATCCTGCCGATTGCACAAATTGGAAGGCGGTATTTGATTCGTCAAAGTTAAGCCACATCATGACAGCCGAGATAGCTACAAGAATTGTTGTACCTAGGGCCGCCTGCTTGACGCGAAGTGCCTGCTGAGCGGGAATTACTGCAATCAGTAAGGCACCAATGAGCGGAAGTATTCCAAGAAGAGTTAACGAACTCATAGTGTGACCACCCAAATTCCTGCGATAAGAACGACCGCACCGATAAGAATGAGAGCGGCATAGCTACGTGCAAATCCGGATTGAGATCTACGCAAAGTTGCTCCAGCACCGAGCGCAGTACGCCCGATTCCACGAACCGCACCATCGACAACATTCTCATCGCCTTTAACTAGTAAGCGAGTAAGCGCCTGGCCAGGACGCATAAAGACAGATTCGTTAAATGAATCCTGCAATAGATCCTTACGTGCAATTCGAGTAAAGATTGAGACGTTCTGTGGAGCCACTGCCTCAATTTCAGAGAGCTGATACTTCATGATGGCGATACCAACGCCAATAGCAACAGCAGTAAGAGCCATCGCTGAGACAACGATTGGTTCAAAGAGGTGTTCCTCATGATGGTCTTTACCGTGATCACCGAAGACTGGGTTGAGCCAATTGGCCAGCGCATCTCCGCGATAGAAGAGCAGACCTGAAGTGACTGAACCAATGGAAAGAACAGCCATTGGGAACCACATTAAGAATGGTGATTCATGTGGGTGCTGATTCTCTTCCCAGCGCTTTGGGCTAGTGAAAGTTAAAATCATTACGCGAGTCATGTAGAAGGCGGTAATTACTGCGCCAAGTAAAGTGATTGATCCCAAGAGGATTCCCTTGAATCCACCTGCATTAAATGCAGTTTCAATAATGAGATCCTTTGAATAAAAGCCTGCAAATGGTGGAACACCAATAATTGCAAGATAACCAAGGCCAAAAGTAATAAAGGTGATTGGCATAAATTTACGGAGCCCGCCATAACGTCTCATATCGACGCTGTCATTCATGCCGTGCATCACTGAACCGGCACCCAAGAACATTCCTGCCTTAAAGAATCCATGTGTCAGCAAGTGCATGATTGCAAATGCGTATCCAGCAGGTCCGAGGCCAGCGCAGAGAACCATGTAACCAATCTGCGACATGGTCGATGCAGCAAGCGCCTTCTTAATATCATCCTTAGCAGTACCGATCACAGCGCCGAAGAGCAAGGTAATTGCACCGACGATGACGACAATCAACTGCGCAGTTGGAGCTGCATCAAAGATAAAGTTTGAGCGAACGATGAGATAAACACCTGCTGTCACCATCGTTGCTGCGTGGATTAATGCTGAAACTGGTGTTGGGCCAGCCATCGCATCGCCTAGCCAGGCTTGTAATGGGAACTGAGCCGATTTACCTGCGGCTGCAACGAGCAACATAATTCCGATTGCAGTCAACGCTGTCTCGGATGCACCTTCTGATGCCTCTTTAACGCCTGCGAATGAGACGGTGCCAAGGGTTGCAAATGCAATCATGATGGCGAAGGAGAGTCCCATATCGCCAACACGGTTCATAACAAAGGCCTTCTTAGAAGCTGTGGCATATGCCGGCTTCTGATTCCAGAACCCAATTAATAGATAAGAGGCTAAACCAACGCCTTCCCAACCGACATAGAGGGTTAAATATGAATCGCCAAGAACGAGCAACAGCATCGCTGCAATAAAGAGGTTGAGATAAGCAAAGAAACGGCGACGGTTCTCATCATGAGACATGTAGGAGATGGAGTAGATGTGAATCAGAGTTCCAACGCCAGTGATAAGTAGAACGAAGCAAATTGAGAGTTGATCAAGTAGCAGTCCAGCATCAACTTGGAAGGATGCAACATCAATCCAGGTGAATAGCTTCTGGCTTATTGCTCGTTCTTCAGTCGGACGTGAAAGCATCTGCGAGAGCTGATAGAGGCCAACGCCAAATGAAGAGGCTGACATCGCGGTACCTAGTAAGTGTCCCCACTTATCAGCGCGACGACCAGCAAGCAAAAGTGTAAGAGCTCCAAATAACGGGAGCGCGATGAGGTAGATCAATGATGAAGTAACCATTTTTATCGCTTCAACAAACTAGCATCATCGATAGATGCTGAACGGCGCGAACGATAGATTGCGATGATGATGGCAAGACCAACTACTACTTCGCAGGCTGCCACAACCATGGTAAAGAATGCTGTTACTTGTCCTTCAAGGGTTCCATTAATTCTTGAGAAGGTAACCAAAGTGAGGTTTGCTGCATTGAGCATCAACTCGATACACATAAAGACAACAATTGCATTGCGGCGAACAATGACGCCGATGGCACCGATTGTGAAAAGTAGACCAGCTACATAGAGGTAGTTATACGGATTCACTACTTCTCCTCCTGCACTGTGTTATCAACTTCGCCAAGTTCAAATTGGTTTGACTCCAACATATCTCCACGCGCTTTAAGCGTTGCAGAGATTGAGTTTGGAGCTGGGGTGCCATCTGGAAGAAGGGCAGGAACATCGACAGCGTTGTGGCGGGCATACACACCTGGGTTTGGAAGGCCGGCGGCAGATGCAAGTGAACCTGTGCGGAAGCGAGCGATCGCTTGTTCGCGCTGCGTTGGTCGCGCAACTGTGCGTTGATGATGCGCTAGCACCATCGCGCCTAGAGCTGCAGTAATCAAAAGCGCAGAGATTGCCTCAAAGGCAAAGACATAATCTGAGAAGAGCAGTTTTGCTAGCCCTTGCACATTTCCATCCTTATTAGCTTCAGCAAGTCCAAGCGCTGGGCGACCCAAAGTTGCGCGGCTAATAAGAGATACCAACAAACCACCAAAGCCGAGCGCTGCAGTGATTGCGATTGCGCGAAGGCCAGGAATTGTCTCGGTCAAAGAATCAGAGGCATCTACTCCGACCAACATCAAAATAAAGAGGAAGAGCATCATTACTGCGCCTGTATAGACAACAATCTGTACGATTCCAAGGAAGACAGCATCTTGTGCAATATAGAAGAGCGCAATCGTGATCATAATCCAGGCCAATAGCAGCGCAGAATGAACAGCCTTCTTCACAACCAGCATTCCGATCGCAGCGATGACAGAGAGAGGTCCGAGAACCCAGAACATCACAGCCTCAGGAGTTTGAATCGTCAACATTAATTTGCTCCTTGAGAAGGATGTGCTTCCTTGACATCGCCGTTGTAGTAATTGGTATCGGTCATTCCTGGATACATTGGATGAGGCGGCGCCAACATTCCTTGGCGAAGTGGAGCTAGCAGATCTTCCTTTTCGAAGATCAACTTCTCACGCTTGTCGTCTGCAAGTTCATATTCATTAGTCATCGTGAGCGCGCGAGTTGGGCAGGCTTCCACGCATAGACCACAGAAGATGCAGCGAAGATAGTTAATTTGATAGACCGCGCCATGGCGTTCTCCGGGAGAGATTTGATTTTCAGGAGTGTTGTTGCCGCCTTCTACATAAATTGCATCTGCTGGACATGCCCAAGCGCAGAGTTCGCAACCGATGCACTTTTCAAGTCCATCTGGGTGGCGATTCAGTTGATGGCGACCATGGAAACGTGGCTGAGTTGGCGCCTTTACATCAGGGTATTGCACAGTCTGATTTTTCTTAAACATTGAAGAGAAGGTGACCCAGAAGCCCTTTGCTTGTTGGCCAAGAGGTGCAGGACCCTGCTGCTCAACTTCAGTAAATGGAACTGAGTTGATATCAGCTTGTCCGGAACTCTTCTTCTCGACGTTTAAGTTCTCGTTGAAGTCAGTCATTACTTCTCTCCTGACACGTTAATTGATTGCACTTGTGGAAGCGATGGAATTGGGAAGTCAGGAGCTTCACCGTCTGGCTTCGGAGCGCGAGCCTTCTGCTTATTGCGATCTAAGAGCGAGCTAGCAGCCATTACCAAGATAACAATTCCAGCAGCGAAGGAGATGATGGCAACGCGAGATGCGCCTTCTTGCTGCAGCACGCGCAGTGTTGCCACAATCAAAATCCAGATGAGTGAAACCGGAATCAATACCTTCCAGCCAAACTTCATAAACTGGTCGTAGCGAAGACGTGGGAGCGTTGCGCGCAACCACATAAAGATAAAGAAGAAGAAGATAACTTTTGCAAAGAACCAGACCAAGGTAAACCAACCACCAAGCCAGCTTTCAGTAAAGCCAAGACCTGGAAGTGCGTGATATCCACCAAGGAAGAGCGTTGTTGCAAGGGCTGAAACGGCGATGATGTTGACGTATTCAGCTAAGAAGAAGAGTGCGAACTTCAGCGATGAATATTCAGTGTGGAATCCACCTACGAGTTCGCCTTCAGCCTCTGCAAGGTCAAATGGCGCGCGGTTTGTTTCTCCAACCATTGAAATTACATAGATAACAAATGATGGGAAGAGAACGATTGCGTTCCAGATATTGTCATGCTGAGAACCCACGATGTCAGATGTTGACATTGAGCCTGCATAGATAAAGACTGCTACAAGAGAAAGTCCCATCGCGATTTCATAAGAAACAACTTGAGCACTAGAGCGAAGACCACCAAGTAGCGGGTAGGTAGATCCAGAAGACCAACCAGCCAAGACGACGCCATATACACCGATAGAGGTAACTGCGAGAATGTAGAGAACACCTACTGGCAAATCAGTAAGTTGAAGCGCAGTCTGCTGTCCAAAGATGCTTACTTCACCTGTCATTGGAATAACGGCAAAGGCCATGAAGCACATTGATGTGGCGATAATCGGCGCCAAGATAAAGACAATTTTATCTGCAGCTGCAGGAATGATGTCTTCCTTAAGTGCCAGCTTTACTCCATCGGCCAACGATTGCAATAAACCAAATTTTCCAACGCGATTTGGTCCAGTGCGTAGCTGCATCTTTGCCAAGACACGACGCTCGGTCCATACCGCCAACAAGGTTGAGATGACGCAGATAATGAAGACAATCAGCGCCTTAACAGCAATGAGCCAGACTGGATCTTGAGCCAAGAGTTCTGCTGTTGTCATGCCTTCACCACCGTAACTACTTCGCCGTGAACTGCATCGAGTGCAACAAGTGCTTGGGATGCAAATGAATTACGTGGAATCCAGACTGCATCATCATGAATATCTTCAACTAGTACCGGAATAGTGATTGAGCCATGTGCATTTGATACTCGCACTTGCTCACCGCTATTAACGCCCATCGCCGCTGCGCGCTTTGGAGATACGACAGCAACTGTTGGTCGACGAGTTCCGGCCAAATTATCTTCACCCTTTTGCAGAGTTCCCATATCCAACAAGCGACGCCATGAAGTCAAGATGGCATCGCTACCTGAAACAGATGGTGTCGATGCAGGAGACACTGTGTTCATGGCAACGCGCGCACCATCCCACTTACCAAGTTGGTTAAATTCACGAGCCGCTGCTGTAACTGTTCCCAATGAAATTGGATTGCCAAGTGCATCAGCAAGCATGGAAAGAATACGAACATCGCTGCGGTTATGTGAATCCGCAACTGCAGAATCAAAGGCGCGGGCGCGACCTTCCCAGTTAAGGAAGCTGCCGCTCTTCTCAGTAATTGCAGCAACTGGCAGCACAACATCTGCAACTGCAGTTACGGAGCTAGGTGCAATTTCGAGTGAGATAACGAAGGATTTCTTGAGAGCTGCAAGAGCTTCTGAACCGTGGTGAAGATCGTGAGTATCGACTCCACCAACAACCACAGCATCGAGTGAACCTGATGCAAGAGCAGCAAGAATTTCAGTAGTTGTACGCCCTGGCTCTGCAGGAAGAGAGCTCACACCCCACGCAGCTGCAATATCAACGCGAGCTGCTGCATCGGCAACAGGTCGACCGCCAGGAAGAACGTTGCCAAGTGCGCCAGCTTCAAGTGCGCCACGTTCTCCAGCGCGACGAGGAATATAAGCAACCTTCGCACCGGTCTTGGCAGCAAGGGAGGCAACTGCGGAGAAAAGCCCTGCGCTTTCAGATGCGCGTTCTCCGACGAGAATGATTGATTTAGCAGTTAATGCAAGAGTAGAAACGGCTGCACTTTCAGCTCCTGGTGCAACCTTGATGAACTCTGCTTTGAGCTTATCCATCGCGATAGAGCGCTTAGTTGCAACTGCAGTGACTTTGAGACCACGCTTCTTAAATTGCTTATTGATTCGCAAGAAGACGATTGGTGATTCTTCTTCTGGCTCGAAGGCGATCAGAGCGACATGATCTGCAGTATCAATATCACGATACGTTGTGGCAGAGCCTGCGACGTGTGCTGCTAAGAAATCTCGTTCTTCATCTGAAGTGACTCGAGCGCGGTAATCAATATCGTTGGTGCCAAGTGCAATACGAGCAAACTTTGCATATCCGTAGGCATCTTCTGTTGTAACGCGGCCACCGGTCAGAACTGCGGCACGCTTACCTTTAAGACCTGCTGCCGCTGATGCGAGCGCTTCTGGCCAAGATGCTGCAACGAGTTCGCCCTCTGAATTGCGAACGAGAGGCTGAGTAAGGCGATCAAGTGCTGTGACGTACTTAAATGCCCAACGACCCTTGTCGCAGTTCCACTCTTCATTTACAGATGGGTCATCTCCGGCCAGGCGGCGTAGCGTTTTGCCTCGGCGAACGTCGGTGCGCATATCGCAACCTGATGCACAGTGCTCGCAGGCAGATGGAGTTGAAACCAAATCGAATGGACGGGCGCGGAACCGATAAGAAGTACCAGTGAGCGCTCCTACTGGGCAGATCTGCACAGTGTTGCCAGAGAAGTAAGACTTAAATGGATCGTTTTCGTAGATGCCTACCTGCTGTAGAGCGCCACGTTCATTCAAAGTAATAAATGGATCAGAGGCAATCTGAGCAGAAAAACGTGTGCATCGCGCACAGAGAACGCAGCGTTCACGATCGAGCAAGACTGAAGATGAAATCGCAATTGGCTTTTCAAATACGCGCTTGTACCCATCAAGGCGAGCATCAGCGCGACCATTACTCATCGCCTGGTTTTGAAGTGGACATTCGCCACCCTTGTCGCAGACTGGGCAATCAAGTGGGTGGTTGCCGAGAAGAAGTTCCATGACGCCTTGTTGCGCTTTATCAGCAACAGGTGATGTCAACTGAGTTTTTACAATCATATTTGGCTCAACTGGAATAGTGCATGATGCCTGTGGCTTTGGAAATGCGCGGCCATTGATTTCAATATCAACCAAACACTGACGGCAAGCACCAACTGGATCAAGAAGTGGGTGGTCACAGAAACGTGGAATCTGAATACCAAGCTTCTCTGCTGCACGAATTACCAATGTTCCCTTTGGTACTGATACTTCAAAGCCATCGATAACAACGGTAATTAACTCAACTGCAACTGCTGAGCCTTGGGTTGTAGTCATTAGCTCACCGCCCCAGTAAAGAGAGTTGATTTAACAGGATCGAATGGGCAAGCACCGTTTGTGAGGTGAGCGATGTATTCGTCTCGGAAATACTTAATGGATGAAGTAATTGGGCTAGTTGCACCATCACCAAGCGCGCAGAATGAGCGACCCATGATGTTGTCGCAGAGATCAAGCAACTTCTCAAGATCTGCCTCAGTACCAGTTCCATTTTCTAGATCACGAAGGATCTGTACCAACCACCAGGTTCCTTCACGGCACGGTGTGCACTTTCCGCAAGATTCATGCTTGTAGAACTCAGTCCAGCGCAGTACTGCGCGAACAACGCAAGTTGTTTCATCGAAGATTTGTAGCGCTTTGGTACCAAGCATTGAGCCGGCGGCAGAAACACCTTCGTAATCAAGTGGAATATCAAGGTGCGCATCGGTAAAGAGAGGAGTTGAAGATCCACCAGGAGTCCAGAACTTGAGCTTATGACCGGTACGAACTCCACCTGCGAGTTCAAGGATTTCGCGCAAAGTAATTCCAAGGGGCGCTTCAAATTGTCCCGGGTTGTTTACATGTCCTGACAGCGAATAAAGAGTTGCACCCTTTGATTTTTCAGTACCCATTGATTGGTACCACTCTGCACCATTTGCAATGATTGCTGGAACAGATGCAATTGATTCGACGTTATTAACGACAGTTGGGCGCGCATACAGACCTGCGATAGCTGGGAATGGTGGGCGAAGACGAGGCTGACCGCGGAATCCTTCGAGTGAATCAAGGAGCGCAGTTTCTTCACCGCAGATATATGCACCTGCACCAATGTGCAAAGTGACATCAATTCCATTGCCAAGGTGACCGGCTTTATATGCATCAGCGATAGCTGCATTAACACGGCGAACAACGTGGGTTACTTCGCCGCGGATATAAATAAATGCACGCTTGGCACGAATTGCATGGCAGGCGATGATGCAACCTTCAATTAACACGTGTGGGTTTGCCATCAAAAGTGGTGTGTCTTTACATGTTCCGGGTTCTGATTCATCAGCGTTAACAACAAGATAGTGATCTTTATCGTCGCCTTGCGGGATAAAGCCCCACTTCATTCCTGTTGGGAAGCCTGCTCCACCACGACCACGTAGACCAGAATCTTTCACCATCTGAATTACTGCATCAGGATCCATGGCGAGTGCTTTCTTAGAAGCGCCATAACCACCATGGCGTGTGTATGCCTCGATAGTGAATGAATCTTTTTCGTCCCAGTGTGCAGAAAGGACAGGAGTTAACTTTGACATTACTTACCTTCCTTTGAGAGCTTCAGACCAAGCAGGGTTGGCTCACCGGCTTGCACGCCTTCGCGCGCAAGTCCGTCATCGAGGCCGGCGAGAACGGCAGAGGCTTCTTTATATGTAACAAGTCGGCTTGGTCCACGTGTTGGAGCTGGTGGATTTCCTGCACGCGCACCATCAACGAGCGCCTTGGCAGATTCAACTGTCTGGTTATCGTAGAACTCCCAGTTAGCCATCACTACAGGTGCGTAATCGCAGGCTGCATTACATTCAATATGTTCAAGCGAAACCTTGCCATCGGCTGTAACGCCATCATTTTCAATGCCGAGATGGTCTTTAAGTGATGCGAAGATGGCATCTCCGCCCATAACTGCACATAAAGTATTTGTGCAAACACCTACGTGGTACTCGCCCACTGGCTTGCGCTTGTATTGAGTATAGAAAGTTGCGACTGCAGAAACTTCAGCAGTTTCGATTTCTAGAAGTTCTGAGACTGTTTCGATTCCTTCATTAGTGACATAGCCAGATACTGACTGCACGTAATGAAGCAGAGGCATGATGGCAGAGCGGCTACGTGGGTAGCGCTTAATAATTGTCTGCATTAGTTCGCGATCGAGAGCCATTAGCGGTCCACTCCTCCCATAACAGGATCGATAGATGCAACAGCGCCGACGATGTCAGCCACCATTCCACCTTCGCTCATAGCTGAAATTGATTGCAAGTTATTAAAAGATGGTTCGCGGAAGTGAACTCGATATGGACGAGTGCCACCGTCTGAGACAACGTGCGCTGCTAGCTCTCCACGTGGAGATTCAACTGCTGCATAGGCCTGGCCTGCTGGAACGCGGAATCCTTCTGTTACCAGCTTAAAGTGGTGAATCAAAGATTCCATAGAGGTTCCCATGATCTCGCGGATGTGATCCAGCGAGTTTCCAAGTCCATCTGCACCAAGTGCTAACTGCGCCGGCCATGCAATCTTCTTATCGGCAACCATCACTGGCTGGCCTTCAAGTTTGTCGAGCTTATCGATTGCTTGTTCGATGATGCGAAGAGACTGTTCAAGTTCGTTCATGCGACATAAGAAGCGGCCGTAAACATCTGCAGTGTCAGCTGTGACAACATCAAATTCATAGTTCTCGTATCCGCAGTAAGGCTGCATCTTGCGTAAGTCCCAAGGAAGACCAGTAGAACGTAGAACTGGCCCAGTAATTCCAAGAGTTGTGCAGCCTGCGAGGTCGAGATAGCCAATTCCTTCAGTGCGCTTCATCCAAATCGTGTTACCGATAAGCAGTGTTGCATTATCTTTAAAGTTCTTGCGCAGAGTCTTGACCAATTCACGGAGCTTGATATTCATGCCTGCAGGAAGATCTTGTGAAACTCCACCTGGGCGCACATATGCCATATTCATACGAAGGCCAGTAATTTCTTCAAAGGCATCGAGTACTGCTTCGCGTTCGCGGAAGGCAAAGAACATTGGCCCCATCGCGCCAAGTTCAAGAGCTCCGGTGCCGAGAGCAACCATGTGAGATGAGATGCGGTTGAGCTCCATCATCAAGACGCGAATTACAGATGCGCGCTCTGGAATATCGTTGGTAATTCCAAGTAACTTTTCAACAGCAAGACAGTATGCAGTCTCATTAAAGATTGGTGACAAGTAATCCATACGGGTTGCAAAGGTGACCGCTTGAGTCCAATTGCGGAACTCGATGTTCTTCTCGATGCCTGTGTGGAGATAACCAATACCTGTACGTACTTCAGTAACGGTTTCGCCCTCAAGTTCGAGAACTAAACGCAATACTCCGTGAGTAGATGGGTGCTGTGGACCCATGTTGACGATGATGCGCTCTTCTTTAGATTCGCCAATTTCAGAGACGAGTGAATCCCAATCGCCACCAGTAACAGAGAAGACTGTGCCTTCAGTAGTTTCGCGTGAAGATGCGTATGGATCAAAGGTAGTCATCGATAGCTCCTGCGATTAGAAGGTGCAGGTGTTGTTGCGCCCTTGTATTCAACTGCGATTCCACCGAGTGGGTAATCCTTACGTTGTGGATGTCCATCCCAGTCATCTGGCATCAAGATGCGAGTAAGGCCTGGGTGGCCATCAAAGATAATTCCAAACATGTCGAATACTTCGCGCTCGTGCCAGTTATTTCCGGCCCAGACTTCAACAACAGATGGAATATGTGGATTCAGTTCTGAAGTTGCAACCTCAAGTCGGATGCGCTGATTCTTGGTCATGGAAAGAAGTGGGTAGAGCGCAACGAGTTCAGCGCCAGTGCGTTCTGGGTAGTGGACGCCAGAGACTCCCATGCACATTTCAAAACGCAACTTATCTCGCAAGATAAATGCGACTTCAACAAGTCGCTCTTTCTTTACATGAAGTGTGAGTTCTCCGCGATCAACAACAACGCGTGTGATGGCATCTGAAAAATCTGGATACGCGCGCTCGAGATCATCGGCAACTTCATCGAAGTAGCTGCCGTATGGGCGTTCGGTTGATCCAAAGGAGACCGCTTGGCGAACCAGGCCGCCATAACCTGAGGTATCTCCGGTCCCTGCAGCGCCGAACATACCGCTCTGATCTTGAGTCATTTACGCCAGCAACCCCTTCTTTTCGAAGTTGCCTAATTGATGAGTAGGTAGCGCGTTTAACGCTGCAAGTTCTACTTCTTTAATGATCGCTTCGCGATTTGGACCGAGCTTGGTATCGCTAATAAGTGCGTGGAGCTTGATGATTGCATCCATCAACTGTTCTGGGCGTGGTGGGCAACCAGGAAGATAGATATCGACCGGCACAATGTGGTCAACGCCTTGCACGATTGCATAGTTGTTAAACATTCCGCCAGAGGATGCGCATGCGCCCATTGAGATAACCCACTTTGGCGCTGTCATTTGATCATAAATCTGACGAAGCACTGGAGCCATCTTCTGTGAAACGCGACCAGCAACAATCATGAGATCTGCTTGGCGAGGAGATGCCGAAAATCGTTCCATTCCAAAACGCGAAATATCGTGCTTTGGAGCAGAACCAAGCGCCATCATTTCAATTGCGCAACATGCCAGACCGAAAGTTGCTGGCCAGACTGAACTCTTGCGCATGTAACCAGCCAAACCTTCGACCGTTGAGAGCAGGACTCCACTCGGTAACTTATCTTCTAGGCCCACTAGATAAATCCCTTCAACGCATTTAGCTCCATCACTATTAATCCCATTCCAATCCGCCGCGACGCCACACATATGCAAATGCGACGAAGACTGTTCCGATAAAAATTGCCATTTCAACTAGTCCAAATAATCCAAGTTGATCAAAGGTGACTGCCCATGGATAAAGGAAAACGATTTCAATATCAAAAACAATAAAGAGCATTGCGGTAAGGAAGTACTTCACCGGAAAACGTCCACCTTCGAGCGCTTGCGGTGATGGTTCGATTCCACATTCGTAGGCTTCAAGCTTGGCGCGGTTGTAGCGAGCCGGCCCAGTGACGGCGGCGATTGCTACTGAAAAGACTGCAAATCCAAGACCAATGGCAAAAATAACCAGAATTGGGATATATGGATTCGCGCTCACGAGCGAAATCCTAAGCGTTCAGCCAAGTCAATCAAACCGTTATGGCTTGCGGGCCTTGTGAACTGCGACAACTCCGCCGGTGAGATTTTTCCAAGAGACATCAACCCAGCCAGCGGCGCTGATTTGAGCAGCTAACGCCTTCTGATCTGGCCAGGCTCTAATCGATTCAGCAAGATAGATATAGGCATCGGGATTTGAAGAGGTCTTGCGGGCGATTGCAGGAAGAGCCTTCATCAGGTAATTGGTATAAATAGTGCGAAAGGGACCGAAGGTTGGGCTCGAAAATTCAGTAACCACCAGGAAACCCCCAGGCTTGACCACGCGGAGCATCTCGGCGAGCGCCTTCGCGGTCTTCTGGGTGTTGCGCAGCCCAAAGGAGATGGTGGCTACATCAAATTCGCCATCGGCGAAGGGCAGATTGAGGGCATCAGCCTTGGTGAAGGGTAGGTGCGGGCGGGCTTTGCGGCCTGCAGCCAACATTCCCTCGCTGAAATCAGCCGGGATTACATCGGCGCCAGCTGCTGCCAAGGGCTCTGAGCTTGAGCCGGTTCCGGCTGCCAGATCGAGAATCTTCATCCCAGGACGAGGTTGGATCAACGCAGTCGTCGCCTTACGCCACGCCTTGGTGCGGCCCAGGCTCAATAAATCGTTGACCAGGTCGTAGCGCTTTGCAACGCCATCGAACATGGCGGCAACTTCATCGGGATTTTTATCCATATTGGCGCGAGACATGCGCATATTCTCTCTGAAGGTAGGCTTCGCGCACAACTTATAGAGCGCACCAGAAAGGTCGATGCGATGTCACTTCACTCAAGTTCACTTCGTGCCACAGTCTTTCCACGTAGTTCCGCGCTTACACAAGCGCTCTTCGTTGTTGGCGGCGTTGGATTTATCGCAGCCCTTGCTCAGATTGCCATTCCTGTTCCAGGTTCTCCTGTACCTGTGACTGGTCAGACTCTTGCTGCACTTTTAATCGGCACTACATATGGCGCTCGCCTAGGTTTCATTACCTTCTCTACCTACATGCTCGCTGGAATCGCTGGAGCGCCCATCTTCGCTGGATCTACCCACGGAATTGAGAAGGTAATCGGTGCAACCGGCGGTTACTTAGTTGGAATGTTGATTGCATCTTTCGTACTCGGATATCTCGCTGATCGAAAAGCTGATCAGAAATTTGTCACTTCTTTTCCTGCACTCATTCTCGGTGATGTCATTATCTTTACCTTCGGACTTCTCTGGCTGCAAACCTCCCTTGATCTTTCATGGTCAGCGACGATTGCTGCAGGTTTAACCCCTTTTATTCTCGGTGAAGCCCTCAAGATTGCAATTACAGCAACATCTCTTCCACTTGTCTGGCGCAAGATTTCTCGAACCCTCCAAAAGTAAATGGCTTCTCTCATCCCCGTCACCACAAGTCGAATTGGTGAACATCTTCCGCTGCTAGATCTTCTCAATAACGACGCCCCTTTATCGTGGGTGCGCAATGGTGAAGGCCTTGTGGGATGGGGAGTTCACGCAACAACCACTGTCTCTGGCAAAGACCGCTTTGAAAAAGCGCGTCAATGGTGGCATCACCAACTCGAGACTTTCGCAGTAGATAACTCTGTCCACGGTAGTGGCACGGGGCCAGTTCTCTTCACCTCTTTTTCTTTCGATCGCAATGAAGAGTCAGTCCTGGTAATTCCTAAAGTTATTGTTGGTCAAAAAAGTTCACAGTCATGGATTACCTGGATTGGCGATGACCCACAGCCCGTTCTTCCTGAATCGCCCGCACAGTATTCGCAAGGCGCATTTACATTCGGTGGCGGCAGCATCAGTACCACTGCCTGGAAAGAGCGCGTGGCAGAAGCAATTAAGCGCGTTGAATCGTCGCAGGTGGACAAGGTTGTTCTCGCGCGCGACCTCGTTGCAACATCAACGCAAGATATTCAGACAATTCCTATTCTTAAAAAGCTTGCTGCGGAATATCCATCAACCTGGACCTTCGCAGTCGACGGGCTAGTTGGTGCAACCCCTGAACTTCTCCTAAGACTCTCTCGCGGAATGGTTACATCCCGAGTTCTCGCAGGAACAATTCCTAAGACAGGCAATGACGAGAAAGATTTGGCGCTGGCGGCATCCCTTGCGCGCTCATCTAAAGATTTAGAAGAACACGAATATGCAGTGCGCTCTGTTGCAGATGCCCTCGAACCTTTCTGTTCATCAACAAACGTTCCTGAATCTCCCTTTGTTCTGCACTTAGCAAACGTTATGCACTTAGCCACTGATGTAACTGGTGCGCTCATTGAATCAAAGCAACGAGTTGATGCCTTCTCGTTGTTGCAGAGTCTTCACCCATCCGCAGCAGTCTGCGGCACACCTCGCAACATCGCCTTCGACATCATTACAGAAGTAGAAGGTATGAACCGCGGACGTTATGCGGGCCCTGTCGGTTGGATAGATGCAAGTGGTGATGGTGAACTCGGTATTTCACTTCGCTCTGGTCAGATCACAGATCGCGAGATCAGAATCTTTGCAGGCTGCGGAATCGTTGCTGGTTCTAATCCAGAAAAAGAGTTGGAAGAAAGTAACGCCAAGATGATCGCAATGCGCTCTGCGCTACATTGAATCTACTTGAGAATAAATCTTCTTTAAGAAATCAGCGTTTGCTTCACGGTCTGGAGCTGTAATAACCACAACGCTCACACCCTTAATTGGTGCAGCCAATTCGCTCTTCAACTCTGCCTGTGTAGCAATAGTTTTAGCGGGCACTCCAATGGCGTTAGCGATGGCTGCTAAATCTCTTCCGTGAGGAGTTCCGAATACCTCTTCGAATCCTGCAACTCCACGCTGAGAAAGCGTTGAGAAGATTCCACCACCATCATTGTTAATTACAAAGATTTTCAGATTGATCTCTTCATTATGAATTAACCCAGTCAGATCATGTAAGAAACCAAGGTCTCCTAGCACTGCAATTGTTGATGTGCGCTGAGATGCAATACCGAGCGCTGTAGAGATATTGCCATCAATCCCTGCTAACCCACGGTTGGCAAAGGTTTCAACGCCATTGCGAGCAGATGCAAAACCTTCAAGATCTCTAATTGGGCGAGATGATGAAACAAAGAGCGACGTTCCGGTCGAGATTTCAGAACCAATCTGACGAGCAATAAGGGCTTCAGACCATTGCGAAATATCGCCAATCATCTTGGCTGCGCGCTGCGAATACTTCTGCCACTTCTCTTGATACTCAGAATCGGCTGGTTGCACTTCTACCTTGGGGAGTTGTACAAATTTCTGACTTGCCATGCGATCTGAATCCACTGTTGCCATTCGTGGGTCAATCACAATCTCTTTACGCGCCATCTTGATGAACGCGTTAATTGAACGGGAAAGGGTTGTTCGACCAATCACCACCACGGTATCTGGGGCAAGGTCATCTGCAATTGCGCGAGATGTCAGAAAGACGCTGGCATGAGAAATTGCCTTCTCAAAGGTCAGTGGGTCTTCTGCAATTACAGGCCAACCAAGTGCATCTGCAAAATTTCTGACTGCATCGACAGATAGCCCGCCGCGATCATGCCCAATGACTAAAACACCACGGGTTGATTTTGTATAGAAAGTTCCGGGAGTTTTACGATCAAAAATCTTTGGAGCTGTAATAGTTAAATCGTTGAGCCAGTTATCGCTCTTATCGCCAATAAGTGGCTCTTCAAATTGAATATTGAGATGAACCGGACCGCTCTGCAGCGAATTAAGGGGAAGCTCCATCGGATAAACGCTTCCTGAAACATCCGCAAAGTAACGGACCGCTTTTCCAAAGATGCGCGCTTGTTCAGTCGTTTGATTGGCACCAGTCTTACGAAGAGATGCCGGGCGGTCTGCAGTCAAAACCAGAAGCGGAAGATTTGTATGTGACGCCTCAAGAACAGCTGGATGGTAATTAGCCACTGCCGTTCCGCTGGTGCAGACGATTGGTACAGCACGTCCTGATGCTTTAGCTATACCGAGTGCGAAGAATGCAGCAGTTCGTTCATCTATACGTACGTGAAGTTTGATCAAGCCTTTAACGCTCGCCTGGTGAAAGGCGATCGAGAGCGGTGCGTTACGAGACCCGGGTGAAATCACTACATCGGTGATGCCAGCTTCAACAATCTGGCGAACAATGACGCGAGCAAGCAGAGTGGATGGATTAATCACAGGAACTCCGCTGTCTTCATAACGCGATTCTTCCACCATTCGTAGCGCTCAGGCGCCACTTCATATCCGTTGAAGTCAGGCTCAACCTCAGTAATTTCAATTTCACCGTTAACGATAGGTAAAGATGCGACATCGGCGCTCAGAAGTGAGCCTGTACCTAAGCCACAATCAAAGTTCATCTCTGGAAAAGATGCAGCAAGTTGTAGCCCGTAATTGATTCCCACAGCACTTTCTAGCGCACTTGATACAACCACTGGAAGTTTGTGGTGTTCAGCCAATTTATGTGCACGCGCAATTCCACCAAGTGGTTGAACCTTAAGCATCACAAGATCTGCGGCACCGCTGAGGTCAATTGCAAAGGGATCTTTTGCTTTGCGAAGAGCTTCATCAACAGCAATTTTGAGAGGGATATGGATACTGGCCTTTAACTCACGTAGCTCTTCCAGAGTTGCGCAGGGTTGCTCAACATATTCAAATGGACCAACTTCCTCATAGAAGGCGTAGAGATTGGTAAGAGCATCTTTAACGCTCCAGAGCCCGTTGACATCGATGCGAATTTTGATGTCGCGACCAAGTGAGCGAATCTGCGCCAGACGCACAATGTCTTCACCTAAGCTATCTCCGACCTTGACCTTAAATGTTTTGACGCCTTCATATGTCTCTACGAGTGACTTAATAGCGCTCTTATCGTTTATTGCAGGAATGGTTCCATTTACTCTGACAGAGCTGCGATAGAGCTGTGGGCGAGGCTTGGTAGCGGCCTCTATCGCGCACATCAGCCAAGGTGCGCACTCTTGATAGTCGTATTCAAGAAATGGTGAGAATTCGCCCCACCCGTATTCGCCTTGAAAGAGCGCTACTTCACGAACGTTAATGCCGCGAAAATTTGTCTTGGTAGGCAGCGCAATGACGCGCATACTTTCGAGCAGAGAGAGATCCATGTAATTACGGGCGTCGCGGAAACTTTCCGAAATCAGGTTTGCGCTTTTCCTTGTAAGCATCGCGACCTTCTTGGCCTTCTTCGCTTAAGTAGAAGAGGAGTGTGGCATCGCCGGCAAGCTGCTGAATTCCAGCAAGGCCATCATCGGCTGCATTCATTGAAGCTTTAAGAAGGCGAAGAGCCAGTGGAGAGTTCTGCAACATCTCGCGGCACCATGAAACTGTCTCTGCCTCTAAATCCTTAAGCGGTACAACTGTATTAACAAGTCCCATTGAGAGAGCTTCTTGCGCATCATATTGACGCGTTAAGAACCAGATTTCGCGTGCCTTCTTCTGGCCAACGCTTGCTGCAAGGAGACCTGAACCATATCCACCATCAAATGAACCAACCATTGGTCCAGTCTGACCAAACTTTGCATTATCGGCAGCAATCGAAAGATCGCAGACAACGTGAAGAACGTGTCCTCCACCAATAGCCCAACCTGCAATCATCGCAACTACTGGTTTTGGAGTGCGCCGAATTTGAACTTGTAAATCAAGAACATTGAGTCGACCAACCCCTTGTTGTGAAAGTGTGTCATCTCCAAGGTAACCATCATCACCGCGAACGCTGATATCACCACCTGAGCAGAAAGCTTCATCGCCTTGGCCCGTCAAAATAATGACGCCAACTTCTGCGTTATCACGCGCTAAATCAAATGCAGCTTTTAATTCAATGATTGTTTGTGGGCGAAATGCATTTCGTACTTCTGGGCGATTAATCGTGATCTTTGCAATGCCGTCGCCGATTTCATATTTGATGTCAGTAAAGGACTGCCCACCCGGTCCGGTCACCCATGTCGGGATGGTTCGGTCACCAAAATCACGCTTTATCGGCTTGCTCACGATTCCTCCAATTGGTCTACGAGCGATAGCCTACGCGGGCAATGGAGCAGAACGCACAACGAGAACTTCGCGAAGTCAGTCCC
>JACCDT010894431.1_pt1 | contig 47199 bp, 56 predicted proteins | sample 7446291 | NCBI WGS metagenome assembly JACCDT01 (sample SAMN15323446, study PRJNA562643) | freshwater metagenome | isolation source: river surface water | place: USA:Blue River Watershed | collected 2017-08-17
ACCACTGGCTCTTCAACGACGACCACTGGCTCTTCAACGACGACCACTGGCTCTTCAACGACGACCACTGGCTCTTCAACGACGACCACTGGCTCTTCAACGACGACTGGTGGTTCAACAACTGGCTCAACCATCACGACATCGAGGATCGATGGGGCGGCTGGAGCTTCTGGCGGAACCGTGTCAATGACCTTGAAGACGAGCGGGGCACCTTCGGCTGAATGGTTTCCAGCATCGTCGATATCGACGAGGTAAACAACAACTTCAGCGTCTTGGACGAGCGTCAGGGAAAAATCCTTGACCATAACGTCAACGATATCGTGAACGGTTTCAACACCATTCACGATAACGTGAACTTCACGCTTGACAACGTCATGAGCACCAAGAGCCGGAAGTCCGATTTTGTAGACAAATGTGTCCATTTCTTCTCCGGATTTAACTGACAGGACTGTGGGTTTTGGTGGCCGCACGACAATACAACATGCCGGGCGCACGTTCCGAAATGCGAACCAGAGTAGAAAGGTTTGCACAATGTGGAAAACCATCATTGCCGAGAACAGGATTAGCCAAGACCCCATGACGTATGTACTCCTAATAGGGCTGAGATCACGAATGGATTTTTCTGCAATAGTCGTACATGGCGATGGCAGAAGCACATCCGACATTCAACGAACGGACGCTGCCGTATTGCTCAATGTACAGAAGGTGGTCGCAAAGGCCCACAATCTCCTCAGTCAGACCGGTTGTTTCCTGTCCGAAACACATCAAAACGTGACGATCGGTAGGCCACTGGAAACTCTCGATAGGTAGAGCTTCCGGGTAGTTGTCGAAACCTACAACCAGAGTGTCAGGCTGAATCACCTGCTTCAGGTCTTCGACGAACCGCAAGTGCTTCATGTTGGTGTAGAGGTGAGCGCCGACCGTACCTCTCTTGTCGTATTGCTTGGACCCGTAGATCACCACTTCCTTCGCACAGAAAGCGTTGGAATTCCGGATGACGCTGCCGATGTTGAAGTCGTTGAACTTGTTTGTGATGAGGACAGAGAAGTTGTGGCATTTCTCCCTCATGTCTGCCTTGACGGCATCCTCTTTCCAATACTTGTAGTAATCAATGAGGTTGCGTGGGTCTTCTCTCTTCTCAATCACGGCGATCTCCAGAATTCAACCACCAGATCACAAAAATCAGAAACGGGCCGGTGATCAGCGCAAGGAGCAAATCACCCTTCCAACGTTTGGAATAGTCCCAGTTGCCAGTTATGACAGAATCAGCCAAGAGTGCGAGCGTTCCGCCCTTAAACCACAGGCTGATAAGAATACATACGATAACCAAGGAGGTGAACATGAAATACGCCGCACTTTTGTTCTTGGCATCGGTCATTGGAATTTGCACCGGATGCTACCAGCGTGAGTATGTAGAGACGAACAACTCTACCGAAACTGTCAGGGGTGGATACCGACCGTATCACCCATACAGACCATACTACCGCAGACCCCACCATCACGACAATGTCAACATCCAGTTCAATGGCTGTTGTGCCGAACGCCACTGTGGCCGTCACGACTGCTCGGTCTGTTGCCGGAACGGATGGAGAAGTGGTGTCAACATCCAAATCAACGGTTGCTGTGCAAATCGCCATTGTGGCAACTGCCCAATTTGCCGTAAAAATGGATGGCATTCTCGGATTGGCTTCCACATCGACATTCGATAATTTCAGACAGAAAGCTGCTCGATCTCTTTCTTGATCACGGCGGCGTTCTCGTACTGCTCCAACTCAATCGCCTTTGCAAGCTGAAGTCTCAACAACTTCAGCTTTTCTATTGGATCGGCATTGAAACGGTTCTTGGGTCTCTTACCTGTGTGCTCATCGCTGCGATGCCACTTATTGCAGATTGCGCTCATTTCGTCCTTGAATGACAAGTAGCATGAAGCACATCCCAGTTTGCCGCTTTTATCGAATTCACCCCAACTCAGGCCGCATACTGAACAAGTCTTATCTGACTGAGATTCGTGTTGGAGGATGAAATCCAACAGTTGCTCTGGCGTCTCGATGTTTGAGAGATCGAGTTCTGGTTTGGCTGACCTCACCGGTTCCTCTTTCTCAAAATCGAGGAACTTTGACGCACACTCAAGGCAAAGGGAGTAGTTTTCAACAAATTTACTGTCTTTCATCTCTGTGACATGAATTACCAGCGGCTTGATCTTGTCGCACAAAGGGCATTTCTTCATGTTACTCCGAGGGTTTGAGGGATTCAGCCAAAAACTGCATTTGGAAACCGTCATTTTCTTTAGCGCTGGTGCCCGCCGCCGTGGATCGTCTGATCCAAAATGGGAAGCCTTCCCCTACAAGCAGCTTTGGGACACGAATTGGAGATGTTACAGACGGTGTTGTAAATGTCACGCCGCCCGGAACGGACGTGGACACGTTGATTTCTGAAGCGATTGTATTGACTGGCGAGCCCACTTGCGGAGTCGTAATCGAAACAGTCGCCGATGGTGTCAGCGCATTTGATTCGAGTTGAATAGTCGGCTGAGAACGCTTGCCATCAAACCCTCCAAACACAATGTCGAACACGATTGTCGTGCCTGTCGTCTGGGCAGCAACGGTCACGCCGCTCAGAAGCGATTCTCCAGAAAGCTCCAAGGCATTCAGTTGATCTTGGAGTTCCGAAGCCCACGTCCCGACGTTTGTTCTAGCGGTGCTGGTGAACTCAACAGTATTGTAAGAAAGGGTCATTGTGCCGCCGGTTGGCAAAGCGCCCGAGATCGTGATTCGTTGCCGCTCGTCCCTGCCATCGACTCCCATAGCAATTACAGACCCATCCTCAAAATCGTTAGAAATCCACAACCGAAGGGAATAAATGTCGGTTTCGCCGTCATTGAAGATGTAAAGACAACGGTAGTCCTCAAGGCCATCATCATTCTGTTCCGGGGAAACGTCCTCGAACAAATTGTTGAGGGTGTTGTCTGTAACAGGAGTAGCTGATGGGCTGCCACCGAGTGATTCGTTCGGATCGAGGTTGTTGGAGCCACCTGACAAGGTGACGGAAATATCAGAGGATGTTGTAGTCATCGGAGCCTTTCTGGTTTATCTAACCTTGACAGGTATAGAATAAAGGAGTAATTTCTGTGGATTCACTCATCATGGAATAGATCATGCTGAAGCACGAAGTATCTTGGCATCCAAAATCGCAAAAACTTGCACAGATTCCCAAGCAAGGGCTTGAGTACGCTTTTGTGTCAGAAAGATTCGAACAAGCCCACCAGCTTTTGTGGTGCAAAGATTTTCTGCAAGATGCGATTTATGGCTTCCTGAATCAACAAAAAGTTGACATCTACAACTTCCAGTACGACCCGAAGGTGAATCCGCCTTTGTACATGGACAAAACTCGGATCATGATATGTAACTGGAAAGACAATGAGTTCCGCAACCGCATACCGAATCTTGTTGACTTTCTGAATCAGTTTGAGATTCGCATGAGGATGTGGAAGACAAGGGCAATTGAAGTCAGCAACCCTCCGCTCGTCTACAGGAAGACCGGAGTTTTCATTTTGGAAAGCAGCCCTCGCTGGATGAGATCGCCGCCGATGATTTCTCTCTACGCATTGTTCGTAAGAGTCGGTATGGTTCACAAAGCAGGTGATTCTTACAAAGACACCATTGCGAAAGTAGAATCGGGCGAAGTCAAAGGATACTACGCCAAAACCGATTATTCAGGCAGAACGGCTGACGCAAGTCAGTTGGCCAATGCCAAAAAAGGCATTGCGTGGCTGTTGAAGTATCGTGATCAAGCCCTGTTTCACACACAGATCAAGCAGAACTATCCCGAGGGCGTTTCCACGTCAGAAGTCCACAATAGCCTCGGCATTGGGGGTTTCTCATACGGCGGCACCTCAAACCGTTTTCCGCACTGGCACCGTCTACAAGGAAAAATCTGATGAAGACTTTCGGCAGCGACCCAGAATTCATGGTTGTGGACAAAGCTGGCTTGCCCAAGAGCGCCATTGGCATTGTTCACGGGAACATCGACAACCGGATCAACCACAAAGGGCACCAGTTCTACCACGACAATGTGCTCGCTGAATGTGCCATCAAGCCTTCGGCTTCCAAGGAAGAAGCCATTGAGAACTTCAGGGAATGCCTGAAGCTCTACACGGAGATGGTTGCGCCCTATCGGCTCGCCACAATCGCCTCGGCGACATTCAAGGACAGCGAACTGCGGTGCGACTGCAAGGGCGAGCACAATCTCTGTGCAAAACACGCCGGATGTTCGCCCGACTTCTGCGCTTATCGCATGGACCTCGTGCCACCGCCCAAATCAGCGATGGAATCCAGTGGATTCCGAACCTGCGGCGGACACATTCATCTCGGCGGCACAGAACTGGAGTGCCTCAACGACGGCCCCAAGAAATTCCAACTGGTCTATGCGTTGGATTTGTTTCTCGGAGTTCCATCCTTGTTCATCGACATTGCCACGGATCGCCGGAACTTGTATGGCGAAGCGGGCCGTTATCGGGACAAGGACTACGGTCTTGAATACAGACCGCTGAGCAACTACTGGCTTTCCAGCCCGGAACTTGTGGGCCTGATCTTCGACATGTGCAAGTTCGTGTGCGAGTTCGTCGAAGAAGGCAGGGCCGACGAGTTCTACACCTTCGATCTCGACAAGTTCATTGACACGAGAGACGGGTTGAAGTCTTGGACTTTCAACCGCTACAGCCGCAACAAGATTTGCCAGACCATCAACCGCAGCGAGAAGGGAAGTGCCGAGAAGTTCCTTGAGATCGTGCGGGAATGTTTGCCCGCCCCACTGAACGCTCGGCTCGAATCCTACTACAACAAGCCCCTGCCCAATTTCTACGAGTCTTGGGGCTTCTGAGTCTTCAGCTTCCTACAAAGCGGTCGGATGTCAACTGCACGGCACTTGTGACACTGCCACTTTGAACTCCAAAGTTTGAACGCCTTGATCTCCAGATCAAGGCGTTTTTTATGGATGGACTCTTTGTTGCCGCACATCGAACAGTGAACGCCAACAAATCCCTTCTTGCGAGTCTGCGTGCCGCCCTTCTTCAAAAGCCAGTAGTATTTCTCAAGGGCTTCTGGCATCGGCGGAATCGGGAACTTGAAACCACGCAGCCACATGTACTGCACGCCCTTGCATTTGCTGGGCGGCAATGCTGACTGATGGCCATGTCCTCTGAACTCAATCCCCTTGTGCTTCAGGATTCTCAACTGAGGATCAGGGGAGAGAAACAAGTGGTGAATCGACTTCGCCGAGCAGTAGGTGGGGTGCGGATAATCGCCAATCAAGCCGAGAAGAAACTTGTTGGCTTCCAGTGTATCCCCTTCGACATCGACGATCGATCCGAGCAATACTCCGATGTTGGAGTATGGATATTTCTGAAGCATGAATCGACATGTGCGCTTGTTCCAGTTGGCAGACCACTTCTTCAATCGTGGCGCTTTGGAATTTGGCCTGAGAGGAATGACCTGAAGTCCCTTCTCAGTCAAAACATCAAAATGCTTCAACAAAGTTGACATAATCCATTGCTCGTTTTTGGGGTGTGTGCTATCATGATAACTTGATCCTACAGAATATACAAGGACGCTTTATGAGGATTTTGGTCACTGGCGGCTCGGGCTTCATCGGACGAGCACTCGTCGAACAACTTGCCAAAGATGAGAACAACATCCTGACGGTCGTGTCCACCGGCGGTGAAAACGAAATGCCGCCAGCCTTCGTCAAAAATTCCAACAACAAGATTCTCTACCAAAGTCTCGAAGGAATTGACTGGCGATGCGTTTATGGGCAAGACGTTGTGTACCATCTTGCGGCTAACAACGACACGCAAACAAACAACAGACATGAAGTCTGGCGGGCAAATGTTCATTCCCCCATTCGCCTCTTCCACGCAGCAAAGGATGGCGGTTGTCGGAAATTCGTGTACGCATCAACGACTGCCGTTTATGGCAATCAGCCCACGCCTTGGGTCGAAGACACAACCCCCAAGAAGCCATTGACTATCTACGGAGAATCAAAACTCGCCTTCGAGGAATTCGCAGGGCGATTCGCCGAGGAGCATAAGGTGTCTATGACCGGGGCTCGCTTCTGCAATGTCTACGGACCCGGCGAGCAACACAAAGGCAAACGCATGAGCATGGTCGGTCAGATCATTTACAGAATGCTGACCAGACGACGCCCGATTCTCTTCAAGAGCGGCGAGCAGAAGCGTGATTGGCTGCACGTCAGCGATGCAGTCCAAGGGTTGCTCTGGATCAATGGGGCTCCCAATGGCCTCTATAACATCTCCACCGGCACTGTCGCCTCGTTCAACGAGATCGTCATGTTAATCAATGACGTGCTGATCTCTCAGAAGACAGAAGTGGCAAAAACCTTCCATGAAGTGCTCTTGCCTGAGTACAAGAATTGTCCGTTCATCGCCACCTATCAGGAAAACACCCAGAGTTCAATAGAAAAGGCCCGAAGCCTTGGCTTTGAGCCTTCCTATGATCTGGTTTCTGGTATCGAGAACTACATCGAATGGTTCAGGACTTACGACCCTTTCGGTAATTAGCCTTCCATTCCATGTACTCACGGATCGTGGGGAGCTTCTCGGTTGATTCGCCCAGTGTCGGGAGATCGAAGTCGCTCATCTGGTATCCACCGCCAATTCCGCCGATCCGTTGTTGTGGCGAGTGCCCAACCTGACCAGCCTTTGGCTCATTGTCATAAATTGTGTTCAGAGGTGCCAAGAGCGAGTCTTCATTGCGGAGACCGCTCTTGTTTTTTACCTTGTGGTTTCCACGAGCTTGCGAAGCCAGAGAACGCAGGAAATCATCTCCCGTGTCTTCCTTCTTCATGAACTTCGCTGGCAAGCAGTTCTTCTTGTTTGGACCACAGTCCTTGTTCATGAACTTCTTGTTCTTGCCGCTGGACATGTAGGAACGCATCATGGCCATCATTTGATTTGGGTCTTCGACTTCTTCATCGTCGCCCATCTCATCGCCCATCTCGCCTTCAAGGTCGCCGCCTTCCATATCGGCATCGCCCATGTCTTCCTCGGACTCGTCGCCGAGTAGAGCGGGGTCAATTCCACCGATGAGGTCTGCGATCTCGTCGTCACCGCCATCCATGCCTGCGCCGCCGTCGCCCATCCCCATACTGCCCATCTCGTCGTCATCGCCCATTGGGGGGACGCCCATTTCATCGTCCGGCATTGGCATTCCATCCATGCCGCCCATCTCATCTCCCATCATCATGGCTGGGTCCATTTCTTCGTCGTCGCCCATGTCGCCGCCGAATTCATCGCCGCCAGCATCGAGATCGTCGAGATTCGGTCCACCGAACTCATCGCCACCACTCATGCCCATCATCATGGCCGGGTCCATTTCTTCGTCGTCGCCCATGTCGTCGCCGAATTCATCACCACCAAATTCCCCGCCCATCTCATCGCCAAACTCACCACCCATCTCAGCGTCTTCGCCATCTTCTGGGTTGTCAGGCGGGAAATCAAAATCACCTTCAGGCTCGCCGCCACTGGTGATATCGCCATCGCCTTCGGTCTCTGATTCCTCAGAATCATCGTCCTCATCATCTTCGTCATCGGTCTCACTGCCAAATTCTTCTTCAGCGAACTGAGAACCAATTGGACCGCCAATTCGATTTGGACGGGCCAAGCCCAGTGCAAACGCACCGAATGACTCTTGGATCAACTTGTGTGTTTTGAAGGAAATCATGTCTCTCCCTAAATGTTCTGAATACCAGATTACCGTATCTATCACTCAAGGGTCGAAAAATTCAACAATTATAGACCACGGATACGGCTGCAATCGAAATAGACGACTTCTTTGGGCTATAATCGAACTTCTTGGACAAACACGGTAAATGTTTCAACTCACCTGATACTCGACCCATGACAATGTCATAATAGTCTGAGCCAATCACGATGACAGGCCCATTTCCCCAGTTCCTTCGAGCAGTCTCGATAGACAGATCACGCAGAATTATGCTGACCAATTTGTCAACATCGGTTTCGGAAAAGCTCTGCGTACTGAATGTGATCGTGCGCCTTGATCTGTTGTTACTGCCATCATCTGCAAACCAATATGAGAATGCAGTCCAATTTAATTGGATGTCAGGAACAACCTTCGCAGAATTCTTTTGATGCGGCTCAGCATACCATGCCTTTCTCATTTCGGAGAATTCACTGCAAGACATGGTATACATGGCAGTTTCCTGAAATTCCTTGCCGACACCATTCTTGATCTCTCCATCAACTTGAATCGGCCCTTTTCGAGACTTGCCATCAAAGATTCGAGATGAATACGGCAACAACGACTCATAGACAAACTCAACATACTCCCGCCGTTTGCAAGTCTGTTTGAATGAAAATCGGTTATTCCAAGTAGGATTCCGCATCCACCTGATCGAGCCATCGCCAAGTAAACATCCAGTAATTAAATCTTTCTGGAATTGGGTCATTTCATGGTCGGCCAATCTCACATTTACATGAGACAATCCGTATGAATCCCGCCATCGCTGAATGGTTCGTATTCCGACACCGAACTTCTCAGCCACATCGTGATTTGTGAATTCGTTCAACAAAGATGCCAAAACATCCCTACTCGGCTTCTGTAATTTTCTGAATGACACTTTTCTCTCCACTATTGTATGATAGAAAATTATGGAGAGAAAAGTGTCAAAAATTTGGTGACAGGCGCTAAATAACTGAAATTCCCCTCTATTTTTCAGGAGATAATATGGCCCTTGTAGTGCCTAAAATTTGGGCTGCATGATGGGAAACCGCATGTAAAAATCGGATGAATTCAGGGAAACCCTAACGTATAGACGAGGGCAATCCTGAGCCAAGCCTGCGATACATTGCAGGAAGGTGCAGAGACTACTGGAGAGGTTGAGTCCTCTTAATTACCAGCACGAGCGTCCGACACCCTTTGGGGTGATGATATAGTCCACTCCTTGAGGAGACTCAAGATAAAGTGAATGAAGGCGAATTGCGGTTGCTTGATTACATGATCTCGTCAACTTCTGTTACCGCCCCCTATATTCTGCGGTTGTTCCGCAACGATTACACGCCGGTTGAAGGTTCGACCAACGGTAGCTTCACAGAAGCCAACTTCACGAACTACGTTCCGAAGACTTTGGCTCGTGCCACTTGGAGCGCTGCTGTAACCAACGGCTCCAACAAGGCCGAAGTTTCCTATGGCTCCAGCCCACAGTCGTGGACCTGCGGTGCCTCTGGTAACACCATCTATGGCTACTGGGTTGAATCCAACGACGGCACCCCGATCATCCTCTGGGGCGAACGCTTCGGCACCTCTCGTGTACTGGCGAACGGCGATGTACTTAACATCACCCCTAAGTTTACATTGGCGTCAGAATAACAGTCCTCACCTGTATAAACTCCTGATTACTCACATTCTAAAGTGAATTTTGGAGTGATATTTTAGGTGTAAGGAAATTAGACCTTGCAATTAAGACCTCCTTTACTACAATAGCTGGTAAAGGAGGTCTTATGCGTAACTGCAAGACATGTAAGTCAGACATCAATGCTTTACCAGAAGGCGTTGAACATTGCTCAGAGAAGTGTGCGGTTATCTGGTATCGTCGCTTGTCTACGGGCACAAACAAAACTGTGATTGGTGGAAGCTGTCTCGTGTGCGATTACTGTTGGAAGGATTTCAATTCTGAAAGTCCGGCGGCGAGATTCTGTAGCAAAGATTGCAAAACAGAATGGCACAAGCGAGAGAAACGAGAGAAGAACAAACAACGTCACAAGGAAGAGCCTAACACTTGCGTGCAGTGCAAAACTGAATTCATCCCGAGAAGGCGGCATGATGAACGATTCTGCTCTGATAGTTGCAAAATCGAATTTCACTCGGATGCAGATAAAATACGACGGGCAGAGACTCGGGCAAACACTCTCAGAGTATGTCCGATTTGCGATACTTCCTTTTCGCCCCAGAAGAGCATGAAGGAAATCTATTGCTCTGCAAATTGTCGAAAAACGATCGGCAGGAAGGTCTACAAGATGATGTCTTCAGTATACAGGCAAACTGAGACATCCAAAGCTGACCGTTCTCATGACGTACTTGGGTACTCTCCTAATGATCTCCTGTTGCATCTACAGAGCTTCCAAAACTGGGATATCTTGAAGAACGGAACATGGCATCTTGATCACAAGTTCCCGATTGTGGCTTTCGTAAGACGTGGACTCAAAGACCCGAAGCTCATTTGTTGTTTGGAAAACTTGCAGCCTTTGAGTGGGCCGGAAAATTGCTCCAAGAATGATGACTATGATAAGGCAGAGTTCGAGAAATGGTTGGAGGTGAAGTGCTCAGGAATGTTGATTACATAAATTCGCTGGCTGTACCAGTGGCAATAACCATCCAAAAAATGGTAAATTCTGAGCTATCCTCTGAATCGCATTCCACCGAGAAAAAGTCTGCGCCTCGGGCAGTTACGGCAACATGCCTATCCACTTCTGTAGACGTGAGGATAATTGCGGTTTTATAGTTGTAATCAGATGACAGTTCGGGGTGCGTAATGTCAATTACAGGAGGGAGCATTTGTGCTCGTCCAGCAAATAGAATCCTTGGTCCCGCTCCTGTAATGCGATCTCTCTTAACTTTTGGAGGAGATGTATTGTCGGCGGCTCCTTGGCCCGACCCTGTAACTGATGCTGCCATGCAGTATATAGAACCTGCGTTGCAGATATTTTGGAGGTGAAGTGCTCCGGTACTTCTTGTTGTTTGGCATTATCCTAATGACATTCATGACGATTGGCCTTGGCTACATTCGTCTCACGGAGATTCCGCCTCAGCAAATCGTCGAAATGCCTAATACAACATCGCCGATTCCCGACCAAAAGACGGTCCCTGCCGTCATCAATGAGATCAACGCACGCAATGCAACGGTCAGAACGTTTGACTGCGATCACATCTCTGTCAAAACATGGGAAGACGGCATCAGATTCAGCCTCGATGCGGAACTGGCTTACGAGAAGGACACGAACTTCCGGCTGAAGCTCTACTCCTTTTTCGGTCTGGAGCTTGACCTTGGTTCGAATGAGCGACTGTTCTGGTTCTGGAGTCGCAGAAATAAGGCTCCCGGCTTGCACTATGCAGTCTATGAGGATTACCACAAGACTCGACTAAAGACGCCATTCAACCCAGTCTGGATGCGAACGACTCTGGGGCTTGAGCGTATCGTGACGGACGACGCCCAGATTATTGAAAACGACAAAGACTACATTGTCGTTCGCAAGGGCCAGAACGCTTTGGGGAAGGACATTCTCAATGCCGTGTTCGTCAGCAAGCAGGAGCGGCGAATTCGGGCGGTGATGATCACGGATACGAAAGGGGTGACGCTGGCATCGTGCGAGATCACGCATGATGCGTCGGGGCTGCCTCAACGATTGGTGTACAATTGGAATGAGGAAAAGCGGGTGATGGTGTTGGAATTGAGAAAAGCGAAAAAGAACCGAACCTTATCGTCCAGTATGTGGTCTATGCCTGACATCGAACCGAGGGTGGATATGGGAAAAGAGTAGACCTCGGTCTGTTTCTGGAGTACAATCCGCCCATGAAAACTGAAATCCCGTTGAATCCTGAAGTTTACCGGCTGCAACAGTTGCTCGGCGTCGAGATGTACGCTGTCGGCGGCATCGTGCGTGACTGGCTCATGCACGATTTTCACGGGCACCCTTTCGACCCGAAAGACGTGGACGTAGCGACACCGGAGCATCCCGACTCAATCTTGGGCCGTCTTTCCAGTGCAACTGTTGCTCGGGAAGGCATCAAGCCTTTGGCGATCGGAAAGAGCTTCGGCGTGGTTGCCGCTGTGTTTCCGAGCGGCAACACCTACGAGATCGCCACTTTCCGTCAGGAGTGGTATGACCCTGAGCAAGGGGACGGTCGTCGTCCGGACGAGGTAAAGTTCTCCACCGCCAAGGTGGATGCTCAGCGCCGAGACCTGACCATGAACGCCCTCTTCTACGACCTTGGCAAGAAGGAGGTGACGGATTTTGTTGGCGGGATCGAGGACATTCGGACCTTCAATGTCCGGCCTGTCGGAGACGCCAACGAACGTTACCGGGAAGACCGACTGCGAGTTCTGCGAACCATCCGCTTCTTCTGCCGGTATCATCCCGGCGACATTTCTAGTCTCGACTCCGAGACTCTGAAGGCAATCAAGAAGTGGAAGGATTTGCCGGGAGTTTCCGGCGAGCGGATCATGGACGAATTCTGTAAAGGCGTGGTTCAAGCACAGAGTGTTCAGAACTACTTGAAAGCAATCCGTGAGACCGGATTGATTCCGAGGATGTTCGGAAGCATGGCAGGGGGATGTCGCAGGAATTTGGATCGCATCGAATCTCGCAACATCCCTGTGGTTCTGGCGCACATGTTTCATCCGGAAACGGAAGCCGCTGGCGGATTGTATTACGGGTTGATCGACCTGAAGTACGACAGCAAGACGGCTCACCACGCCAACTTCCTGAATGCGTTGTACCATGCTGACAAGAACAACATTTACCCGTACCTGCGGATGAGGAATCGATTCAAAGACCCTTGTCTCCGGGAATTGGTGGACGAATTCTGCGTGAGCAATTACTTGACCCACGATCAGAGGGACGTGATCCGGCGGCTCATGGATTTCGAGCCAAAATCCAATTCCTCTGACTTCCCCAATTTGACAGGAGTGGACTTGGGGAAAGCGATCGTCGAAGCCATCAACAAGGAGTTCTAAAGGAAACGCCCGGTTTTCACCGGGCGTTTCTATTTACATGAACAAACAACTCTGATAGAGTACGTCAACATGGAGGAAACTATGACGTTGAAACTCGTATTCAAGTGTTTTCTGGGCGTTGTTGCTGGAGCACTCTTTGCTTTGGCTCTGCCAGAATGGCTGGTCCATCTCCCTGCTGTGGGCACAGCCCGAGCCGACAGTCCCAAAGGGAAGGCTGTCCCCAAGCACTACCTGATTGTGAGATACCAACGGGTTGCATTTCTCAGTAGCGGGGAGACGGAAAAGGGACCGGAACGTTTTGCTCTGTGTTCGGCCCCCAAGGCTCTTGTTGATGAACGCTTCAAGGAGTTTGTTCTGAAGAACATTCCGAAGCGGGCAGATGACGCTCCTGAATTGAAACCGGACACTCAGAACGTCGAGGTGACAGTTCTGAGTGATTTCACGCCAATCTCGGCGGAACAATTCAACAAGGCCAGAATGTTGGCCCCGGAGTCTAAGAAGAAGCCGGTGATTTTGGAAATTCTGGATTAAGGAGATCACACATGTCGTTAGCCACAAAAATGGCCGCTGTCGAGTCTATGTTGGTTGAGCACTTCAAGGCCGTAGGAGAGCCTGACAAGGTTGAGGGGCTCCTCAAGGAAATTCAGTCGATGGGCGGAACGAGCGAAGTTTCGCTCCAAGGAATCACGGCGGCTGATCTTGGAGACATTGGCCTGCCCAAGTTGCTCGCCCGGCGTATCGCCAAATCATTCGGCGGGGGCGATGCCCCTGCACCTGACCAGAAGCAGATCGTGATTGTGGACGACAATCCACTCAATCTTGCGGCTCGTCTCAAGCCTGAAGACCTCGCTGCCGAGTACGATCCGAACGACCCGACCAATCCGTTCGGCGCTCGTTTGCAGCAGATCAGCGGCGGCTGCGCCTTCCTCGTCTTCACCGACGATGGAACCTATCTGCCGGGTCCATCGGCCAAGCTGCTGCGTGAATTGCTCGACGGCTATAAGCCTCGCAAAACGTACCAGCACAACGGCGTGTTGCACGAGGTCTTTTGTGTTGGCCACCGTCCTGCTCGTTTTGCTGACGAACATCCGCTCTTCGAAAAGGTGATGTTGCGGCCCGGCGGGATGTCGGACAATCACATTGAGTGGGGTTCACTGAGCCTTCAGGTTCGACAACTGATCCGGCTCGCTGTTTGCACACAGGAAATCACCTCGAAAGAGCAGGATGTCTTCGAAGATACTCAAGGTAAGACGTTCAACGAACTGACGCTTCGCTGGCCGATCGCCGCTGTGCAGTACAAGAAGCTGGAAGGGGCTGGTTCGTTGCCATCTCTGAAGGTGCCGCTCGGCCCGCCGCAGAAGTAACGCTGCCGATCGAACTCAAACAAAAAAGAGCCGTAGCAAACTTTGCTACGGCTCTTTTTTTTGTTTATTTGTTGAGTTTGTTTCGGATGGCTTCTCGCCGGAGTTTCTCAACTCGGCGTCGGTCGCCATCCATGCGAGCCGCCTCTTTGGAAGACTGGGATTGGGCCAGTCCGAGGGCTCGAAGTTGTGATGGAGTCGGCCCGGCTGCAATACCGCCTGTGACTGACTTTGGTCCAACCGATGGTTGAATTGTTCTTTTGCGTGGGACAACGCCCCTCTTTCCGCATCCACATGCCATTACTCGGCCCTCCATTTGTATCCAAAGGCTGTAGGTCTGCGAGCCTTTCTTTTCTTGCCAACAGGCACCAACTTGTTGCGTATTACCTCGCCAATTCTCATTCTAACACAGAATGGAGACCCAGAACTTGATCCTTCTTCGATTATGTATTCTGCTGCATCGTATAATGACGGGAATTCCCGTAAGACATTCCCGGAACTCTTATCGCACATGAGAATGCTCTTTCCGTCCATGAGGCTCTTGCTAATTTTGGATCGTGTGCATTGTGCAACATTGTTTTTCCTCAATTTTGTGACCATACACTGATTGTATCCGAATTCCAGACATCGACGTTGTTCAATCCAGTAATTCTCACGATCAGCCAGATCATTCTCGTTGCACTCTTCAATCACCTCGACATCAAATTCAGAAATCCCATACCTATCCACTGCGTTCTGTAGATGCTGATTGCAGTGTTTGCTTCTAAGCAACTCTGTTTTATGCTTGGCCATTCGGTAGTAAATCTGTTTGCTGCTGCCAACGTATGTTTTTTGTGTTGCTCGGTGTGTAATCGAGTAGATGCCACATTTGTTGAGAAACGCTCTATTAGGAAGGTAGTTGAAATCTTTCATACGGTAAAAGAGTATGGGATGTAGATTCCCAGAAAACATTTTTGGCGACTCTAATATCACAACTACAGGAGCAGCCTATGACCGAAAAATTCTATTACACCGCCCCACCAGAATCAAAGCGCCGGGAGATTGACCACTCGGCTGTGGCCCAACATCTTACACAAGAAGAAGCGGATCAGATTGTCGATCGGGCCTTGGAGAAGGCCAAAGAACTACTACAGCGAGACCCCATGATCGCTCAAATTGTTCTCAAACAACTTCTGAAAGCCGTTCCAAATCATCCAGAAGGGCTTCAACTACTCGGGCTATGCGCACACCAGATGGGCGCACATGCCGAAGCTATTGAATTGATGCAGATGGCCATTGAAGTAGCTCCGGAATCATCTGACAATTACAACAACATTGCTCTGGCATACGCTTGCGTCGGAAACTTCCACAAAGCCATTGAGTGCCTTGAGAAGGTACTTGAATTGAAGCCAGACCAGTATCTCTACATGAACAACTTGGCTCTCCAGCTTCGCCAAGTCGGTCGCCATTTTGATGCGATCGATATGTTCCATAAAGCGTTGTCCATCAAGAGAACGCCCCAGATGTTGACCAACCTCGGTGGCATCTACGGGGAACTCAAGCAACTCGACAAAGCGATGGAATGTTTCCAAGAGGCGTTGGAGCTTGATCCCGATATGGCTGCCACGCACGTCGATGTGGCCTACACTCATCATCTCCGAGGAGAATGGGATGCCGGGTTCAAGGAATACGAGTGGCGGTTCAAGCATTTCCCGCAACTTCAGATGTACCTAGACGCTTACGATCAGAGCAAACTCTGGAAAGGTGAAGACCTCGAAGGCAAGACGATTCTGCTTTATGGGGAACAGGGTCTTGGTGACATGATCATGTTCGTCCGCTACATCCCTGAACTGAAAAAGCGTGGAGCAACTGTTGTACTGCATTGCTCATCCGGCCTGAGATCAATGTTCGACCGATGTGAATACATCGACAAGACCTTCGTCTACGACGTGACCACCAAGCAGGGCGAACCATTCCCGAAATATGACTACCAATGCTCCACGATGAGCCTGCCTGCCATTCTGGGTTCCTATGAGACCTCAAACGAACCCTATTTGTCGGTGCCGAAACGAGGTCCAATGATTGATCATTATGGTGACAAGCATGAAGTCACAAAACTCAACGTGGCTTATCCAGAAACGTTCAACATCGGAATTGTCTGGGCGGGCAGTGCGGCTCATCCCAAAGATGCCAGCCGTTCGATCCCTCTGAAGCTGTTCAGGCCCATCTATGATATGGAAGGCGTCAAGCTCTTCAGCTTCCAGATCGACACAAGGAAGCGGCAGTACAAGTATCAGGAAGGGGAGGTTGATCTTGTCGAGGGCGCTGAGGACATGGTGCGTCTGGTGGACATGAAACCAGAGATCAAAGACTTTGATGACACGGCGTACTTCTTGTCGGGTCTCGACTTGTTGATCACGGTGGACACATCAATTCTGCATCTGGCAGGGGCTTTGGGGCTTCCCGCATGGGGTTTGATTCAACACATCCCTGACTGGAGATGGACACTTACCGGAGAATCTACAATCTGGTATCCGAGCGTCAGATTGTTCAGGCAGCCAAAGGTCAATGACTGGGAAGGAGCGATGCACAATGTCAAAACGGAACTTGAAATTCTACTACAGAATAAGCGATCGAAGCTACGAAAAATCTAAGCTGATTGGAGCGACCAAGAAGGTCTGCTACGAAAACTTCATTCAGGCGGTTTGTCTGGATAGTTGTTACAAGCCACGGCTTCCAGAAGGTCATGAACTCCATGTGATTGCTGATAACTGCGAAGAATCCTTGAGCTTTGTCCATGCAACAGTGAAGACTTCTCTCGGGAATGCGGGTTCGATGCTCAAGGCGATCGAGCTTGCGATCGAGCAGAACGAGGATGATGACATCATCTATTTCTGCGAAGACGATTATCTCCATCGAACGAATGCAACATTTCTCATGCAGGAGATTGCTGATCGTTCGGATTACTTCACCTTGTTCGATCATCCGGACAAATACACTGTGTGTTATGACTTCGGAGAGACCTCGAAAGTTATCAGAACGAAGTCATCTCATTGGCGATTTACCGTGAGCACTTGTATGACCTTCGGAACAACAAGGAAGGTCTTGAAAGAGGACTACGAACTTTGGTGCTCAAAGTTACAAGGGGATCATCCGCCAGACCACCTGATTTTTACAGAACTCGGGGAGAAGAATCGACGATTGGCTGTATGTATTCCCGGCGTAGCCTGCCACACAGATTTGACGTTTCACGGGGCGATCGGTGAAGTCATGATCGATGACTGGGCAATCGATATGATGATCAGTGAGATGGAGCGGCATGTGCCGATTGGTCTGAATCATCTGCTGGAAGGCAGATCGGGGTGGGACAAGTTGGTGATGCTCGACGTGATCAAGCACATTCCTTAAACACTAAAGGGCGGCTCAATGAGCCGCCCTTTAGTGTTTGATCAAGCGAATCACGAGGCGATTGGAACTGCCTGCGGTGCAGGGGTCGTTCGCTTGGCCTTCGGGGACTTGACGGCCTTGGCTGGCTTGGTCGTCTTCTTAGAAGCCTTCGGCTCCTTGTATTCGACGACAAGATTCAGCTTCTTTCCGGCGGTGCGGGCTGTGGACTTCAATGCGGAAAGGTTTGGAAAGAGAGTCGATCCATCCTTACGGGCGAGCTTGGTCGCCTTGAGTCCCGGCAGTTGCACTGATCCCTCGAAACCACTCGTTCCTTGATTGGTTCGCTTGTTGACAGTTACGGTCAGATTCATGATTCCTCCTTATTGAATCGATGGAAATTGTACAACATAAATGAGTTGTGTCAAGAGATTTTCACACAACTACAAGATGTTTCTTCAGAAAGTTTCTTGTTTTTTCCAACAGACCCTCGTCAGTCTGTCCTTGTTGACTGAGAGTGGGGATGAGCATTCGCTTCTCGGGTGGACGCTGTCGTTTCTCGTAGAAGAGTTTCATGGCTTCGGTGTATTTTGAGAGCATCTGTGTTTCGACGTATGGGTTCATGACAACCTTCACCTTGAAGGCTTCGAGCATCTTCTTGGTGGTTTGCTCGACGAGTTCGTAAGGCATCTTCTTGCCAGCGACACCGATCCGGTTGAAATCCACGAACCACATGAAAGTGTCTGGGTCGTAAGTAAAAACCGGATTGGTCATGCCAATTTCAGCGTGTTGCTTGATAAATAAGTCGATGTCACTCCACCACAGCCGCTTGAGGTTGTAGTGCTTGTCGAGGTAATTTTTGAGATAGTAGTATCCGATGATGCCTCGGTAAGACATCAGAAGGATGTTGCAATTGGTTCGGTAGTGAAAGTTATGCCGAATGCAAAAGGAGCAATAGAACTTGGTTCCGGTGAGTTTCTGCATCGACTGAAATGCTTCAGGAGATGCTTTCACCAGTTTGTGGCAAAAGAAGCAATTCTTGGCTACATACTCTGATAGTTTGTCCGACTCGACGGGACAAACTTCGACTTGGTACTTTTGCAATGGCACGTCTGTTGCTCCGAAATTTCAATGGGCAATCGCTATATAACACAGCGAGCAGATAGAAACAATGTGAGGAATAACATGGTTCTCGATTTCATCAAGTGGTGCGAAAGCAACAAGCTCCCACTACCAACAGTTGACGAAAACACCAAACGGGCTGGTCTCAGCCAAGAATATCCATCGGGATACGTCCGCAGCCAGTACCCGGATGCGTACTTCGCTCCAGTTGTTGCGACGGCCTATCTTGACCTGAAGAACGCCAAGGGCAAGAAGGATGTCAAAGGCGGCAAAGACTCGGCCATCTGACAAACCCAATAACACAAAAGCTCCGTGCGATTCCGCATGGAGCTTTTGTGTTTAACGGAATCAGTTGCCATCGAGATGGTTGCCGATGCGGTTCTTCTTATCCGCCTTCGACAGTCCCTCGTCATCTTCGGGGACTTGATCTGGGACTCTCTCCCAGTATCCCCATTGATCTTCATTCTTTGGGTGCGGATACACAAGTGGCGGCGTTGTATTCGTATATTTCTCGATCAATTCTTCCACCCGCTCTTGTGGGAGCTTGGAACCTTTAACGATCGCTTTCGTACTTCGCCAATCCCAGTTTGGGTCACGACCAAGTGTCTTGAAGAAGGCAGCTTCTTCATCGCCATCCTTGGTGCCTTGTGGATACACGTCCGTCCATTTCTTCGGTTTTGCCATTGGAGCCTCCAGAAAAATCCGTAAGTAACTAGCTATTATACAATAATAGTCAGCCAAGTCAAAGGATGTTGGTAAAAAATCTGGCTTGTAACAACAAAGGGTAGAAAGTCTGTATGAAATACCAGAGATTCAGCAAACTCGAAAAGAAAGAACACAAGCAACACGCCGTAGCGGAAGCACTGTCCGGCGCTGGGACGTACTTGTTTGTGAACAACACGAACGCCGATATCAGGTTGCCGAGAGCAACCAAAAGTGGTCTTCGGGAGATTGGACCTCGTGCCCAGTTTCAAGGCGATGACTACTACATGCAAATGGTTCGCACGGGAGAACTGCGACTCGTCAAAGTTTTGCAGACTCCCGAACAAGAGCTACAAACTCATCTTCAGGAGCAGAACATGTCCGACAAATTGATCCTCGATCAGCCAGACACAATCACACAACATGGGAAGGTGGAGCACGTTGTTGCCCCAAGCCCACGCCAGCCTCTCCATGAGGCGGGTGGTCAGACCCCGCCGCCGGTGCTGTTGAATGAAGGTCCGGTTGACAATGGATTCGTCATCGTCGATGATGAATGATCCATTCCAACAGTTGTAATGACCGCAAGAGCCCGAGTGATCCTCGGGCTCTTTTTTTTGTTGGTCAACCTTGACGATTTCAGACTCAAAGTCTATTCTGCCTTTCGTTTCTGGATGATGCCGGTCCCGAGAGCATTGATGCCGCCGTAGAAACTTTGGGCTACAAACCGAACCAAGCCAAATTGGTCACGGTTGAGTCGCTACGCCAACTCAAGAAGGCGTTCACCTCTCATCAGACCAAAACCTACGTTGCGAAAGGCACGAACCCGTCCTGATCAAGACGGGTAGCTGTGGGAGGGCGAACCTCCTTCCAGCAGTGCGTGTCAGACCGAGGATTCTGGCCCGTTCCAACTGTTGCAAAGGGGAGTTCATGTCGAAGTTGATTGTTGAAGTCTGCGCCATTGAAGAGATTCGTCCGCACATCGACGCTGACCGGATCGAGATGGCCCGTGTGAAAGGCTGGTGGTGCGTCGTCGGCAAAGGCCAGTACCAGCCCGGATCAAAGGTCGTCTACGTTCCGCCTGACGCCATTCTCCCTCGGGAGCTTGCCGAACGGTGGGGCATCTCCAAATACTGTGCCGACCTTCCAAAGCGGATCGACGGCACACGGCCAACCGATCTGAGGGTTCGTGCCTCACGGTTCCGTGGCGAGCGATCCTTCGGCACGGTCCAAAACCCCGACGACGCTGCGTGGGAAATCGGAACGGATGTTGCCGAACACTACGGCATCAGCAAGTACGATCCTCCTCTGAAGGCCCAAGATGGAGACGCCGCACCGCAGGTGCCGGGGTTCCACTGCTACACCGACATCGAAAACATCGGCAACTTCCCAGACATCTTCACGGATGGGGAAGAAGTCGTCATCACGGAGAAGATTCACGGAACAAACTGCCGTGTTGGTCTGATGCTCCACGCCGATGCAGAAGGCGTGGCCACTCCGACCTACATGGCGGGCTCTCACGGCGTTCGCCGGAAAGAGTTCGACGCACAAGGGGCACGGAGCCGCTACTGGTTCCCGTTCGACTTCCCCGAAGTCAAAGGGCTGCTGGAGCACGTCTTCAACCGATACTCACAGCAACCCGTTCTTCTCTTCGGAGAAATCTTCGGCTCCGGCGTGCAAGACATGCAGTACGGTCAGAAAGGCTTGGCTTTCCGGGCCTTCGACATCTCTGTTGGTGGGCGCTACCTTGACTACGATGAGCAGAACGCTCTCTTCGAGCAGTTCCGGGTCCAGATGGTCCCGGTTCTCTACAAGGGGTCGTTCAGCATGGCGAAGGTCAATGAGCTTGTGGACGGCCCCACAACCGTCTGCGACTCGTCAGACATCAACGAGTCGTTCAAGGGGCGGGAAGGTGTCGTCATCAAACCGGTCAAGGAACGGTTCAATGGCGATCTGAACGGTCGAGTCGTGCTCAAGTCCATTTCCGTGGACTACCATGATCGCAGGAACAAGAACCGAACCGAGGATCATTAACATGTTGCTCGCAGCCCAAAGACCAGTCGAAACCTCAAGCGATTCGTTGGGTCTGGTGGTGGTCGTTCTCCTCATCCTCGCCTTTATGGCGATCTTGTGGACGGCATGGATTACCTTGAAGGGAGAGCCGGAGAAGCGGGTGGTGTTTGACTGTTCTCAGTTCAATCATGCACCACGATATGTTCCTCCAGAACCATCAGCCCCCGTCAAGGGCTGCGGCGCAGCATTGTTCGATGCTCAACGGAATCTGGTCCTCAATCTCAACATTGGGGACCATGTGTGGGCTCTGACGGCAAATGGCCCCCAACAACTTGAGGTGTTGGGGGTCACTGCCACTGCTCTGACCCGTCAAGCCATGCTACAGAACAATTCGTTCTCTGCCATTGCCAAATGGGATGAGAACTACCTGTCAGACACACTGGCCTTCAGTATGAAGCGAGTCAGTGGAGCGTGGCGGCTGGTCAAACTCGATTCAGACGGCGAGCCTGTCGCCGATGTCGATGCCGAGGCGACCAACCGGTTGTGGCTCGAAGAAGCCAATATCGGCCTCAGCGTGGACGAATGGTGTCTCCACATGTTTGAGGGTTTCTCGGACATCGAAGTGGAGATCGAACAGGCACCAATTGCATTGGAAGAAGAGGTGACAAATGAGTGAAGATTATTCCGTCAATGGGCACACAAAGTTGTCCAGCGAATGAAGATGGGCCTTGACGAAAACGAGTTCATAAATTTTTGCAGGAGGATAGCATGTCACAAGATGACTCACTCGGAGATCGCATGAAATTTTACGAGGAACGCTCGTCATTGCGATTGTTCAAACTTCTACCCGTGCTCGCACGCATGGATGGGAGATCGTTTCACACATTCACCAAGGGTCTGCTCCGGCCCTTCGATGAGCGTTTGTCAAAGCTGATGATCGAGGTGACAAAATACCTCGTCCACATGACAAATGCTCGATGCGGATACACACAGTCTGACGAGATCACACTCGTCTGGCAGACCGACGATCCGGAAGGGGAAATCTTCTTCGGCGGCAAGCTACAGAAGATGATCTCCATTATCGGATCACTGACAACACTCCGATTCAACCAGCTTCTCCCGCAGTTCTTGCCCGAGAAGAAGGACGAAAGTCCTGTGTTCGACTCCAGAGTGTGGGAAGTCCCGGTGGAATATGAAGCAGCAAATGCGTTCATCTGGCGGGAGCAGGATGCGACTCGCAACTCGATTCAGATGGCTGGTCAGGCGAATTTCTCGCACGCTGAACTTCAGGGCGTCAGTTGCAACCAGATTCAGGAAAAGCTCTTCCAAGAGCGGGGAATCAACTGGAACGACTATCCCGGTTATTTCAAGCGAGGCACTTACGTTCGCAGGCGTGTGCTTGAGCGAAAATTCACCGTTCAAGAACTGAGCGAGTTGCCGCCGTATCACCACGCTCACAAGAACCCCGACTTGACCATCAAGCGAACAATGGTGTTGGAGGAGGACATTCCGCCGCTCACCAAGTTGAAGAACAGGGAAGACTTCATCTTGCGAGGGGCCGAGCCGATTGTCGGAGACAACTGAAAAATCTTGAAGCAACTGTTGGAATTCAAGAGCGAGTCGCATAGGTACATAGCCGGGGAAACTTCTCCCCGGCTATGTACCTATTTGGCAAGGAGCCAATATGAAAAGAGAAACGCTCGAAAAAATGCTTCAAGCTGCCGCCGGACAACGGCGTCAGAACAAAGAGCAAGCAGCGAAACTAAACAAGGAAAAGAAAGCAAAAGCCAAAACCTTGATGGAAGCGATCCCACTGGATGTGTTTCAAAATCAGTCGATAGATGGTTACAAACTGCTCTGCATGAAGAACTATCTCGACAGTGATGTTCTCATCAGCATGTGGTTTGATGGAATGACCATTGGCGGCAGAGTTCGCAGCAAGTTTGTGGACATTTCTTCCGATGGTGATGTCATCCATGCTGAATTTCACCCAGTCGCCGGATCAGCACGGGAAACATTCGCCAATGAAGAAGAACTATGCAACCGTCTTGGAGAAGTCTTGGTCGGCATCGACCAAACCGTGATTTATGACAATCGGGGTCCAGACTTTTGATGAACTAGGGATTGGCTCGGGCGACAACTTCATACGTTGGACTTTCAGACTCACCGCTTTTGGACTACGCCCGAGTCTCTCTCCAATTCTAATACAGCATCCTCTTTCGGAGAACCTGTATTCTTGCAACAGATAGTCCAATTCTTCTTTCGACCAGCGTTTCTCACTAGCTGTGAAAAAATTGCTGAAGAAGATAGCCCGCTTTCTACTCAAACAAAAGCCATCGTCTTTATACATGATTTCACGCAACTTTAGAGAATCTGTTTTCCCCAAATCCCAAACATACAGGTCACTCTTTGAGTCGCTTGTTCTTTTTCGGATGCGACCAATACCTCCCGACATTTCTCGTACTCTGTTGAGGTATCCATCTGAAGCAGAAACTATTCCGGATTCAATGCTATTACGGCGGCAATAAACCCAGCCATCGCCATCAAACAAGCCCAGTACATATCGCCCAACGAACGCCGCAGGCATATCTGGCATGATCAGTGTTTTGCTTTTTCGAGGTGTCAGACAGAACTTGGATTCAAGCAGGCCAATTAACTCACGAGAGTTCACACGAAATCTTAACGCCGATCCAGATTTCGTGGTTTCTATTTCTTTCGATGGGCAGATTCTTGATTGAAGGAACTCAAGCACTTCCAAATCGGTCGGCTTCAATTCAACACTCAAAGTAGACTCGTAGATGCTGCCATCCGCTGAGATGAAACCGATTGCATAGGCCAAATCGCCTGACCAGTCCATGAAGAAGTCCATATTGACTTCGTATTTTCTTTTTCTCATACTCCTCCTCTCCAGAACTTGTACCCATTAGAGGAGTATCCCATGTTGCAATCTGAGGCTTTGGCCTTAATCTCCGAAAAGATTTGTCAATGCAACAAATGCGAGGAGTTGTCCGCATATCGTCTTGCTCAGAATGGCAAGTATGTACCCGGCGAAGGGATGCCCAACGCTCGCATCCTGATCCTTGGAGAGGCTCCCGGCCAGCACGAACAGGAACAAGGCCGACCCTTCATCGGGAAGGCCGGGCGTTTGCTCACCAATATCATCGAAGCCTGCGGATGGAAACGAGAAGAGTTGTTCATCACGAACATTCTCAAGTGCCGTCCGCCCGACAATCGTGATCCCGAGAAACAAGAGGCGGACAACTGTCGTCCATTCCTCGACGCCCAGATTCGAGTGATCAATCCTGAATGGATTTTGTGTTTCGGACGTATTGCTTCCATCAATCTGTTGGGGGCACGACCCGAACGGACTATGGGGAGTTTTCGACACGAAATCCACGACTACCAAGGGCGGAAAGTGATTTGCACCTACCATCCGAGCTATTTGCTGCGGAATCCCAAGGCAAAAGAGGATGTTTGGGCCGACCTACAACCAGTTCGAGATCAGAAAACCGCCTGAGAATTGCTTTACATTCGGGTTTTTGGGTCGTATAACATGTTGTGGAACATCCAATACCCGAATCGGAGCAAGCCATGAAACGTGTTGATCTGTTCGTCATTGACGGGCAAAACTCCTTCTGCGCCTCGGGGAATGAATCCCCTGAGCACACCAACTTCTTCCTCAAGGGGAAGCCTCGCCGGGGCGAACTCTACGTCGAGGACGCCGACAAGGAGGCCGTTCTGGTCTCCAACATGATCCGGCGGCTGAAAGACCCCAGCAGGGGCCACCGAATTCACAAGATTCACGCCACGCTCGACAGTCACCACCGCAACGACGGGATGCACAACACGGCATGGAAGTGTGCAGACGGCACCTGCCCGCCGCCCTTCACGATGGTGACATTCGACGACGTGAAGAACAGCGTGTACATCCCACGCTTCCCGGTCGCCATCTGGAACGGCCAGCGGGTCCAGTCCAAAGAATGGGCGCTGAAGTACACGAAGGCACTCGAACAGCGTGGCCGCAACGTACTGGTGCTGTGGCCAGTCCACTGCCCCATCGGCTACCCCGGTGCCAACGTCTACGAGCCGCTTGCCCAAGCCTACAACGAATGGTGTGACGCCACCAGCGCCTACATCAACTTCGTCACCAAGGGCGACTTCCCGTTCACCGAGCACTACAGCGCCATCGAAGCCGACGTGCCCGATCCGCAGAACCCGGCCACCCAACTCAACTCGGCCCTCGTCGATGACGCTGCCGAAGCAGACATCGTCGTCTGGTGCGGCTGGGCCGGAAGCCACTGCCTCAAGTTCACGGCGATGGATGCCGTGAACAAGTTCGGGAAGACGGGAACCAACGACTTCCTCAAGAAGTCCGTGTTCCTCACCGACGCCAGCGCCCCAGTCGTGACCCCCGATGCCGGGGCGACGAAGATGTTCGCCAAGGCCCGGCAGGACTTCCTCGACGAAGTCAAGGCCCGTGGTGCCACCCTCAGCACGACCGTCGATTTCCTTAGCTCCATCTGACGCCAGCAGATCGGACTCCACACAACCACCTCATCCAAACACACAGCGGAGAATCCCATGACCTCGAAAAGCCTTTCCCAAGGGCTGAGCCAGTTTGCCCTACCGGGCACCGGATTCGGCTACACGGCCATCAATGTGGCCGATGTGTTAACCACAGAATTGACGATCGTCACCGGTCTGCTCGACGAGAGCGGCAGCACAAGTCCTTTCGCCAAGGACTTGGAGAAATGCGTCAAGACCATCATCAACTCCCTGCGGCACTCGCCTCGGGCCGACAACCTCATGTATCGGCACTGCCATTTCGGCACCTACTTCCGGGAGGTCCACGGCTACAAACTGTTGCAGGACATCAACTCCGGCGACTACAACGGGTGCTACTCGTCCGGCGGCAGCACGGCTCTGTACGACTCGATGGACAATGTCTTCCGGGCCGTCAAGGACTACGGTGAGCAGTGCCAGAAGTCGAAGCGGATCGCCAACGGCCTCGTCTTCGTGCTGACGGATGGTCAGGACAACGCCTCAACGTTGCGGCTGAACGACGCCCGGAACGCTCTGGCATCGTGCATCGCTGGTGAGGCTCTCGAAAGCCTCATCACCATCCTGATCGGGGTCAATCCCGATCCAAGCACGCAGCAGAGCTTGAAGGATATGGCGAATCAGATCGGCTTCACCCAGTACATTCCGCTGACCGATGTCTCGGAATCGACGCTGGCGAAGCTCGCCAAGTTCATCAGCCACTCGATTTCTTCGCAGTCGCAGGCACTCGGCTCCGGTGGTCCCAGCCAGACGCTCGATCCGAACGCCGCCGGACTGCCAAACAACGGGTCGCTGACGTTCTGAACTTTGCTGATTCGACAGCCCAAAGGGGCCGGGATGCACCACCGTCCCGGCCCCTTTTTTCATTCCAACAGTTGCTTTGGGGCCACCATGCCACGCCACTACGCCACGATCTCGATGGAAGCCTTCAAGAAGAAGGTCGAAGATGTTCTGGGCAGGAACACGCCATACAACATCCTTCGCAGCAAGTTCGAGAAAGACCTCAAAGTCGAGTTCGACTTTGAGAACTATGATGATTCCGGCGATTTTGGCCCCAAATCCCTGATGGGGTTCCAAACGCTCCCCGGCAATCTCCATATCTTCGGGTGCGCTGCCGGGGGCGACTGGGAACATCCTGTCTACTTCTGCCTGTACTGGGATGGGAAGAAGCTCCGAGCCTACATCCCGACCGAAGGCAATCCGTGGAATACAACCACCAATGTGGCTTACGGCAATGATGCCGAAGCCGACTTCAAGAATTGCCACAAGCGATGGCCTGACAAATACCCGATCGACGAAGACGACCCAACGGGCGAAAACTTCGAGATCGACAACCACACTTTCGATGAAGCCAAGATCAAGGAAGACATTCTGGCTCGCATTACGCTTGCCGCTCCGAAGGCAACCGCTGATCCGTCGAAGAAGACACTCCAACAACGGATCGAAGGTCTCACGTTCTACGGCTGCGGCGACGAAGCCTACGAACTGTTTCAAGCCACAACTTCGCTCTGCTACCAGATGTTCGGACTCGGGGAGTCCGAGAAAGCGGAGAAGCTGTGTGAGTGGGCCGAGGAATTCGCCAAGCACAGCGAAAACCACAAATCAGAGAATGACGAAGATGACAAAGAACCCGGAAGGTGGGGAAGTTAAGGCGATGACGGAAGTCTAAAAACCACGCAGATAAGATCGCCCTCGTAGCTCAGAGGCCAGAGCAGCGAACTCTAAATTCGTTTGTCGTCGGTTCGAATCCGACCGAGGGCATTTTGGGTCCGTAGTTTCAATTGGTAGAACGCTCGGCTCTAGTCCGTGAAGTGAGAGTTCGAGTCTCTCCGGACCTACTATTAAGGAGAATGGTTATGTCAGACGAACGAGTCGTCATCGGGTACATGGACAAAGTGGACTGGGATCACGAACTTGGCCGTGCCATCGACGGCAACAAGGTCTACCCGTCGATCGAAGCTCTCAAGAAGCACGAAACTTGCACGGACACCTGCGGGATTGTGGAAGTCGAAGTTCGGCTCAAGCGGATCATCGCCGAGTCCGATTTTTCAATCAAGCCACATAAGATGTACGGAGTGACTTCCATTGACCGGGAAACCGGTGAGCGAAAGCGAGAGACCATCACCGGCGAGGAACTGATCGCTCGCCAACAAGCCAACTTTATCAAGCCCCGAACACTCGCCGTCACAGAGCCGGATTGATTTTACATTCGGTTCTGTCCGTCGTAGGATGATGTAGAGGACTTGACACGGTCTTCAAGAACTGGAAGTTCGAGGCCAAACAGAAATCGCAAAAAGGACCATGACATGCCCATCATCAAATCACTGTTGGACAATGACTTGTACAAGTTCACGATGCAGTGGGCTGTGCTCGAAAGTTGTCGGCACGTCCCGATGAAGGGCGTTTTCTCAAATCGCCGCAAGGAAGGGAAGTTCCACGATCGGTTCCTCAAGCGGTTCAACGAGGAAGTCGATGCGATGGGGGAACTCCGGGCCGATGACAACGAGATCAACGCCTTTGCCAAGGCTTGCCCGTTTCTTCCGGACCAGTACATGGAGTACATCCGGAATTTCCGATACGACCCACGGGTGATCAAAGCAACCGTTGCAAACAACGAGTTCGCCCTCGACTACAACGGTTTTTGGGAGCGGGAAATTTTGTGGGAAGTCCCGCTCATGTCGATCATCTCGGAACTCTATTTCGAGGAATGCGACACCGACTGGACGTTCGATGAAGAGACTCAGAAAAACCTGATCTTGCAGAAGGCCAACACGCTGGCCGATCTGAACTTCGCCGACTTCGGCACTCGCCGCCGACGCAGCTACCGGACGCAAGACCTCGTCGTGCGTGAGTTCGCCAAGCTCACCGGGTCGAACGTCAAGTTGGGCAAGGTCAACTTCGTTGGCACATCCAACGTCCATCTTGCTCTCAAGTATGGCACAAAGCCAATCGGAACGATGGCACACGAGTGGATTATGGGCATCAGTGCCCTTGAAGGTCTCCGCTACGCCAATCGCCATGCGATGGAAGCATGGGCTCGGGTTTACAACGGCGACCTCGGCACGGCGCTGACGGACACATTTGGCAGCGACAACTTCTTCAACACGATCGACATGCGGCTGGCGAAGCTGTACGACAGTGTCCGCCATGACAGCGGAGATCCAATCGAATACGCCCACAAGGCCATTGCTTTCTACAAGAAGCACGGCATCGATCCGATGACGAAGACCATCGTTTTCAGCGATGGCCTGACCTGTGCTTCGGCGGCTCAGATCGCTCGTGATCTCGAAGGCTTGATCAAAGTGGCCTTCGGCATTGGGACGCACTTCACGAATGACTTCGGTGCGTCGAAGGCACTCAACATGGTCATCAAAATGGCGATGTGCAATGGAGTGCCGGTCGTGAAACTCTCGGACACACTCACCAAGGCCATCGGCGATCCGGATGCTCTCCGGGTGGCGAAATGGATGTTCTTCGGCACCCCGCTCGACGCATGAGGATCGCATGACCAATCTCCGACCACAGAGGAAGGTCTTCTGCTGGGAAAGTTACTACGGTACTCGACAGCAGAAGTTTGTCGGCTACGAAGAGCGTGAAGAAGAAGTCGAGAGTTGGCTTTGGGGGAAACACAAGGTCACTCGCTACAAAGAACTGTACGAGAAGTACCCCAGCTTTGACGAATTCATGGCCGGAGTCAAAGACTTCATTGCCAACATCGGCCCCGAGAACCTGATCACGGTCCAAGAACGCTGCACAAACCCATTCACCGAAATCTACGTCTGGTACTGGGAAAACGTCCCAGTCCCGACCCAATCGGAATAATCATGGACAAGGCACTCTCAGGCATCGGCGCTCTCGTCTTCAAGGATGGCCTTGTCTTCAGCGGCGTCCGAAAGAACACGACTCACGGAAGTGGCAGGAGAGCCTTGCCCGGAGGTCACTGCGAACTTCAGGACGAAACCTTCGCACATGTCACGACTCGTGAATGCGACGAGGAAATGGGAATCGTCGTCAAGGTTCGAGAGTTCCGGGGTGGCTGGGACTTCTTCAGCACCTTGCGGATCGTCAGCGAAGACGGCCAGCACCGATACTCGACAACCTACACCGTCGCCGACTACGTCTCCGGCGGCGAGTGGCTGGACGATCGGACTCTCAAGGGACGTGAACTCGATAAGTTCGAGAAGTGGGAACTCACCACGCTCGACGAACTTTTCGAGCTTGCCCTCGCAGACGGACCACAGATGTGGATTCCGGTCGATCGAATCAAACTCTTAAGGAAGGAGCTTGGAGCATGAAAAACGACATCTACTGCATGATGAGCACCTTCGGCAAACCGATCTCGGATCGGCTCCGGGAAGTGCTGATGTTGAACGGCTACATCATGCTCCAAGATCGGAAGGCCCATCTCAAGATCAAGGGGAAGGGTTTCGAGGGCGTGATCCGCAGCACGCTCAAGGAATTCGCTTGGGCGGGCGTCACCATCATTGTCTTCGATGCGTATGTCTACGCCGAAGACATGGGAGAGGAAGCCGAAATCCGATTCGGCCTGCGTCCAACGGACTCCGATCCCGAGATGCTGATGGCCACCGGCTCATGGGGCAAGCTCTATTACACGGGAGAAAAGAGCTTCGCCAACCTGCTCAAAGCGCTGTACCGACACTACGCAAGCATCGACGCTGCCGCATCCGAAGAGGAAGGCGAGGAGTGGAAATCGGGCAAGAAGGAAGAAGACTGATTTTACTTTGCCATGCCAGCGTCGTAGAGTCTTTTAGAACAAGGAGAACCCAATGAACGTCACGCATGGCATGGTCCGCATCGTTGCTGTTTCCCCGGAAGTGTCCGTCGCCAATCCCGCCAAGAATGCCGACGAACACCTCAAAATTCTGGGGATGTTGGAGTCGGCAGAGCAACCGGATGTGGTTGTTTTCCCGGAACTCAGCCTGAGCGGTTACACTTGTGCCGATTTGTTCGGCCAAGAAGCTCTGCTGGAAGCGTGCGACAACGCTCTCGCAAAAATCTGCAACCATGCCCCCCAAAACACGCTGGTGGTCGTTGGTCTTCCGGTGCGAGTGGAAAACTCCCTCTACAACTGCGCCGCCGTGATCAACAACGGCGACATTCTGGGCATCGTTCCCAAGACCTTCATCCCGACCTACCGTGAGTTCTATGAACGCCGTTGGTTCTCCTGCGGCGAACTCCCCTTCAAGAACAACTTGAAGAGGATCGAGGTGGGGTCAAGAACCACGCTTTTCGGCACAAGCCAGCTTTTCCGCTGCGATAAGGCTGTCGTCGGCGTTGAAATCTGCGAAGACCTGTGGGGGCCAATCGCCCCCAGCGCCCTGCAAGCTCTGGCCGGGGCCAACATTCTGCTCAACCTCTCGGCGAGCAACGAGGTCATTGGCAAGGCTGAGTTCCGTCGCCAACTCGTCACCTCTCAATCGGCCCGGTGCGTGGCGGCGTATCTCTACGCATCCTCTGGCCCTTCCGAGTCCACCGCCGATGTAGTGTTCGGTGGTCACTGTCTAATTGCCGAGAACGGTGCCCTCGTCAAAGAATCCGAACGGGTCGGGGACGAGAGGAACATGTTCGGCTCTCGATTGAGTCAGTGGATCGTTGCCGACATCGACGTGCAGCAGTTGATGCACGATCGCAGAGTGACGAACTCCTACGGTGACTCGGCGAACTCACTGAGGCTCGATTTTCACGCAAACGAGTTCGAGGTTCTGTTCGGCTCGAACAAAGATTGCTCCCACCGGGAAATCAACCTGATGCCGTTCGTGCCTTCATCCGAGGCCGAACTCAGCAAGCGGTGCGCCGAAGTCTTCGGGATTCAGGCCAACGGCCTTGCGACCCGAATGCAACAGTTGCTCCGGGACCAACACCGCCCCGACGTTTACATCGGAGTCTCCGGTGGCCTTGATTCGACGCTGGCCCTACTGGCTGCCGTGCGATCGTTCGGCATGTTGGGACTGTCGATGCGAAAAATCCACGGGATCACCATGCCGGGTTTCGGCACGACGGCTGGAACAAAGTCGAATGCCATTGACTTGATGAAGGCTGTCGGGATCGACCAAGAGACAATCGACATCCGCCCAGCTTGTCTTCAAGTCTTCAAGTCGATGAAGCACAAGCCGTTCGGGATCGACATTGACACGCTCGATGTGGACGGTCTCGTCGAGGCTCTGTCCAACATGACCGACGAACAGCGGGCGAAGGGCGATCTCGTGTTCGAGAACGTGCAGGCCCGCCAGCGAACGATGTTCCTGATGTCGAAAGGATTCGTGCTCGGAACCGGCGACCTGTCCGAGATTTACCTCGGTTGGTGTACTTACAATGGCGATCACATGTCGATGTACAATGTGAACGCCAGCGTACCCAAAACACTCATGAAGTCGCTGATCGAGTACCTGATCAAGCAGGAGATTTGGGACCAGAGTGTTCGCACCGTCCTCGATCGCATTGTCAACACCGAAATCTCCCCGGAGCTTCTGCCGCCCAGCAAGGATGGCAAGATCGTTCAATCCACCCAAGGAGTGCTTGGACCCTACGTTCTGCATGACTTTTTCATGTGGGCCGTTGTCCGTCACGGGTTCAGCCCGGAAAAGATTCTCTATCTACTCAAGGGAGTGAATACAGGGTACTCCCCCGAGTTGGTCCGTAAGACATTGATCACCAACGTCAAGCGGTTCTTCTCCCAGCAGTTCAAGCGGGAGTGTGTCCCCAATGGCCCGAAGGTCGGAACCGTCAGCCTCTCGCCTCGTGGCGATTGGCGTCAAGCCCCGGATGCCGACCCAAGCATCTGGTTGAAACAGTTGAAACAGCACTGAGGCGAATCATGCAGACCAGTTCCTACTTTGGCATCGGTGCGAGCCACCTGATCTGTCAGGACTACGCCATCGCTGGACCAAGACATGTCATTCTGAGTGACGGATGCTCGAATGGCGGCGGGGCCAACATCCACACGGACTTCGGCTCCCGGTTGTTGGTCAAAGCCGCAGAGGAGCATCTTGGCAAGATCAAGTCCCTGACCAACTTCTGTTCGGCAGTGAGTGGAACCGCCCAAACACAACAGCGGAGCTTCCCGAATCTCCCACCAGAGTGCCTCACGGCAACTTTGCTGGTGATTTGGGACGATCCGTTTCTGCCGAACATTAACTCGCTTCTCATCGGTGATGGGCTGATTGCGGCCCGTCAGAAGCAAACGAAACTGTGGGAAATCCACAACTTCGAGTTTCTGGCGGGAGGAAAGTATCGCCAATCCGCTCCCTTCTACCTGTACTACGACATGATCGGGAAACGGAATGAATACTTCGAGAAGTTCGGACACATGGCCCGATGCCATTCCTATGTGGGGGATTTCAAGTCCCCAGATGATGCCGAGCAACTCGAATTCGACTACGAGCGGGATATCGACCTTCAGGAAGATGGGCCGTACTTCTACATCAATTTCTCGAAAGAGGAATACGATGTCGTCGTAGGTATGACTGACGGCATCTCATCCTTCTACAAGATCGACAAGACCGAAACGTCCAAATCCAAGGTGAATCTGCCGCCGCTTCACGTCCTTCCCTACCTGCTCGACTTCCCAGACTTCAACCTGCGGTTCGTCGAGCGAGTCTGTCAGTGGGTCTTCAAGACCGACAAACCTCAGACTTTCCTGCGGATGGGCTGGCATAACTCAGATGATTTTTCAATGGGAGCGATCCACAATGCCTGATATTGCTGTTTTTGGCGGGGCATTCGACCCCATCACTCTCGGCCATCAGTCATGTGCCCTTGCGATCTCGGCAGCGACCCAGATGCAAGTCTGGTTCATGCCATGCTACAAACACCGTTTCAACAAGAAAACGGCTGCTGCCAACGATCGCTTCGAGATGTGTCGGGCAGCAGCCGAAGACCTCAGCCATCTCAAGAGGCAGATGTTCTGGGCAACCGACTACGAGATCAAGAAGCAACACAACGGTTCGACCTACGAACTGATGGAGATGCTGAGCGCCGAACACCCCGAGAACCGATACCATATCGTGATTGGGATGGACAATGCCAACATCCTCAAAGAGAAGTGGAAACATGCAGAGCAACTGTTGGAAAAGTACCCGTTCCTCGTGATGACGAGACAGGGGTATGAGCCGCTGAGCGATTGGTGGAAGAATCCACCGCATCGACTCATCGAAATTGGCTGGCAAGCCAGTTCCACTTCATTCCGACTCGCCTGCACCGACAGAGATTTCGAGTCGGCTCGCTTCAAGGTCTCAGACTCGGTCTGGGACCATATCTCGACCTACGAACTTTACGAAGTGCCTTACGCTGGGCCGTCCAAGAAGCCGGAGAAACGCACATGAGCTACACTGTAGAAGGAACTGGCGAAAAGCCAAGGCTCAACAACTCCAACTTCAAAACGAAGGGCGGGGAGGGCAGCATCTACGTTGTCGGCTCCACAGTCTACAAAATCTGTGAACCCGGCAAAATGATCCCCGAGCAGAAGCTCCGGGAACTTCGTGTCCTCGATCATCCCAAGATCATAAAGCCTGAAAACCGCATCCTTGACGCCAACAGTCAGCCTGTCGGCTATACAATGCGGCTTGTGCCGGGAGACGCAGAACCTTTGGCCCGCATCCTCACGAAACAATATCGTGAGCGAGAAGGTATCACTCCCGAGGTGATGATGGAGTTGGTCCGCCAACTCGTCGAGGGGACACGGTTCGTTCATTCGCACAAGGGCTATCTGCTCGTTGATGCCAATGAATTCAACTTCATGGTGAGCACAGACAACCATGATGCCATCTATTTCATTGACACCAACTCGTATCAGACGCCTCATTTTCCGGCGACTGCGATCATGCAGTCGATCCGTGATCCACTCATCAAACAGAACTCGTCCGGCCACTGGATGTGGACCAAAGAATCAGACTGGTATTCAATCGCCATTCTGACATGGTACATGTTCACGGGCATTCATCCTTTCAAGGGCGACCACCCGAAATACACGAACATCAAGACGTTCTGGCAGGACCAGATGCGTGACAACATCAGCGTCATGCGTCCTGATGTAACTGTGCCGATCAACGCTGTCTATCATCCGTTCGAGACTGTCATTCCGGGCGGCACATCCGGCGCTTATTGGCAGTGGTACAAGTCGATCCTGCTGGAAAACAAGCGGCTTCCTGCCCCGCTCGACTTCCAGTCTGCGATCACCTTCGTGGCCACGATCAAGGAAATCGCTGGATCGCACCTGTTCGACATCGCCAAGCTGTTTTCCATGCCTACCAAGATCGTGGGCTACTATGCCCGCAGCGGCAAAGAGGTTGTGGTTACAAAAGACCACATAATCAACGGGGGCATCAAATGGCGTCGTCCAAACTGCCGATTCCGGTGTGGCTTCGCTCCGATCACCAACACTCCATTCTCGTGCGAATTCCTCGACACAGGGAATGTGCGTCTCACCAATCTCAATGATGGCGAAGACATTCCGATCGTACTCTCGGGCCGGGACATCATGTCCACGAACGGCAGGGTGTACGTTCTCGGGAACGACAAAATCTTTGAGATCACCTTCAAGGAGAAAACCAGCTACTTCGTCGCCAGCGCCACACAGGTGGCATCTGTTCGATCGAATGCCACAACCTTGTATCAAGGCTGTGCGATTCAGAACGCATTCGGGAAGTACCAAATCTCGATCTTCCCGGATACCAAGATGCACTACCAGTTCGAGGTCGAGGAACTCAATGACTATCAAATCACCGACGCCAAGTTTGAGGGCGGCGTGCTGATGGTCGTGGGTTTGAACTCGAAAGGCGGGTACGACCGGTTCGTGATTCGTGTCCAAGACGGCCACACAGAGGTCTTTCGGAAGATCGAGAACATCAACCCTGTTGGTTTGAATTTCACAGTCAGTGAGGGCGGCATCTGCGTTTGCATCAACGAGACGGAGAAGGTGGAAATCTTCTCTTGTAAGCTCGGGCAAGCCAAAGTAGAGTTCCTCGACGATCCCTCAGTGACCAGCGATATGAAACTGTGTCATCACGGAATGAAAGTGCAATTTGCACACGGTGACGGTGTCTATTCAATCAGCAAAAGGAAGTCCACATGAGGCCCGACGACATCGCCGATCAAATCAAGCGGAAGGTTCCAATCGTTGTGATTGTTGGAGGATTGTTCCTCACGATCATCGGTTGGGTTATCTACCAACAGTTCCGCATCGACGTGCCGGAACGACACATTGCCGTACTCACCAAGAAGTCCGGCCTTGACCTCGACAACAACATGGAGGTCGCCCCCGACGAGTCCTACAAAGGACTTCAACTGAAGGTCATGAATGAAGGCCGTCGCTACGTCAATCCGCTGACGTGGTCGTGGGAAATCTACCCGATGGTGGAAATTCCCGAAGGGAAGATGGGAGTTCGGATTCGTCTGTATGGAGACGACCTCGGTTATGGCCACTTCGTCGCCAAGAAGGAGACGGACAAAGGGATCATCCAAGACGTGCTCCGGCCCGGTCGCTACCCCTACAATGCAATCATCAAGGACAAAAACCAACTGCTGACGCAGCGGACAAAGAAGGACTACGTCGAGATCATCGAGCTTCACACTCCGGTCACAATTCCTGCCGGGTTCAGGGGCGTTGTCACCAATCTGGCTGGACCAATCCCCGAAAACCCCAACGTTCTCCTTGTGGAAGACGGTTTCCGTGGAGTCCAGAAGGAAGCTCTCGATCCGGGGACATACTACCTGAATCCCTACATGTATCGCATCGAGGCGATTGACTGCCGCAGTCAGCGGTTCAACCTCGCCGAGAACAACGATATGGGATTCCCGTCGAAGGACGGATTTTGGGTTTCACTCGATGGCATCATCGAGTTCCGGGTTGATCCAAAGCGTGCCGCCGAGGTCTATGTCACCTACAACGAGGTGGACAACGATCAGGAAGCCAAAGCGGTCGATGAAGAGATCATCCGCAAAGTCATCATGCCGAATGCCCGGTCGTTCTGCCGCCTACGTGGCTCTAACTCCTCGGGCCGGGAATTCATCGGCGGGGAAACCCGGACCAAGTTCCAGACCGACTTCCAGTCGGCCATGCACACAACTTGCGACAAACAGGGCGTGGAGATCATCCAAGCCCTGATTACCCGGATCAATCCTCCGGCTCCGATCGCCCAGCCTGTTCGAGCCCGTGAAGTTTCGGCCCAGCAACTCAAGCAGTACATTCAGGAAACGTTGCAGGCCGAACAGGATGCGAAGCTCGCCACCGAGAAAGCCCTCATTACACAGAAGAGGGCTCTCGTGACGGCTGAGAAGAAGTCGATCGAACTGGTGGCCGAATCCAACAAGGAGCAAGGGGTCAAGCTGCAAGGGGCCGATCGAGACCTCGACGTTGCCAAGGAAGACCTCCTTGCCGCCAAAGACCGGGCTGAAGCCATCATGTCCGAGAAGATGGCTGAGGCGAAGGTCATCGTCTTCGGGAACGAGGCCGAAGCCGCAGGCTGGAAGAAGTCCATCGAAGCCTTCAGCGGCAGCGGTGAAAAATTTGCACAATTCGTGCTCTACCAAAAGCTCGCACCGGGCTACAAGAGCATCATGACGAACACGGCTGACAGTCCTCTGATGGACGTGTTCAAGAACTTCTCAAACAAGCCGAAAAAGGAGACGCCATGAAACACGCATTCCTGATTGGAGTGTTGCTGGTCGCTGGGTTGCTCGTCTACTCTTCATGGGAGGTCGGTTTCTGCCGATACTACGTCCCTGAAGGGCAAAGCCTGATGCTTCGCTACAAGGGACCGTTGCCCCTCATGTTCTGGTCCAAGAACACGCAAGCAAAGCCCGGCTACTTCGCCGAAGAAGGAGAAGTCGGTGTCCTCGAAACCCTGCGTGGCCCCGGTCGCCACTTCTACAACCCGATGTTCTACGAACGGACCCTCGTGGATGACATCATCATCGAGACCGGCAACGTCGGAATCGTGACGTGCAAACTGGGCGAGAGCCTGCCCTCGGGTGAGTTCCTCGTTGATGGCGATATCGGCACCACGACCCACAAGGGCGTTCTGCGAAAAGCCCTTCATCCGGGACGATACCGCATCAACCCGTATGCCTACGAAACGAAGATCGTTCAGCTTCAAGTGGGCGATGGGAAACAAAAGAAACACAGCGGATGGGTCGAGATTCCCACTGGCTACGTCGGTGTTGTGACCAACCTCTCGCATAATCCGATCCTGAAGCAATCCGCTGGAATTCAGCCGAACGTTTTGCCGCCCGGCATCTATCCGATCAATGGCATCGAGCAGCAAATTGACATTGTCAAGATCGGCTATCGTGAGACAGCGATCAACGTCAAAAAGGTCGTCGATGCCAGCGGCAAGGAGAAGGTGGACGAAGCCGGTGAGCCCATCGTCGAACAGACCGGGAACGGCATCGAGTTCCCTTCATCGGACGGCTTCCCGATCCGCATGGAGTACACAGCGATCTGGGGCTTGATGCCGAATGAAGCGCCGCACGCTGTCAGTACATTCGGCAACATCGAACAGATCGAGAACAAGGTCGTCCAGCCTCAGATCGAAAGTATCTGCCGCAACAACGGGTCCGAATACAAGGCGGTGCAGCTTCTTGTCGGCCACGAACGTGAAATCTACCAACAGAACACGTTCGACGAGTTCCAGAAGGTTTTGGAAGAGAAGCAGATCGAACTTCTGTTCGGCCTCGTGAAGCACATCTACATTCCGTTGGAAGTGCGTCAGCCCATCCAGAAGTCCTTCATTGCTGACGAGTTGACCCTGACTCGTGAGCAAGAGCAGAAGACAGCCCAATCCGAAGCCGAGCTAGAACAGGCCAAGGAGCGGATCACACTGGCGAGCCGCACGGTGGAAGTCAACACGGCCACACAGGTGGAAACGAAGCTGGCTGAGGGCGATCGTGAAGCCGGAAAGATTCGGGCTGAAACTCGCAAGCTGGTGGCGGCGATCGAGAAGGAGACGGCGGCGATCAAAGCAGAATCCGTTCAGTTGCTCGGCAAGGCCGAGAACGATGGAAAGAAACTGATCGAAGAAGCCAAGGCGACGAGATTCAAACTCGCCGTCGAGGCGTTCGGAAGTCCTGAAGCGTACAACAGTTGGATGTTCGCCAACACGCTGCCGGACAACGTCGATCTGAAATTCATCTACGCCGGGCCGGGCACACTCTGGACAGACAGCAAGAATCTGAGTATAGTCGTGGATCAGAACAAGAGGCCCGCCGAGAAGGGCAACTGAGAATCCCCACGCTGGCTTACCGGCTCGTGAGGGCAACAGGGGCTTGAGAGGCAACTCTCAAGTCCCTGTTGTTTTAACACAGGGTTCCACGCAGCGCCAGCCACTCGGTGAAGTTCATCTTGCGTTGAATGGCTTTCAGGTAACGTGGCCAGTTCTCCTCGAATTTCGGGTGGAGATCGGCTCCGGAGACCTTCGAGAGATCGATCCATTCGTAAGCTGTGTGCTCGTCGCTGACATCGACGCTGAATGGCTTAGAGATTCGATACAGAAATGTCATGAAGCGATGGTGGCCGTCCTTGGACTCCAGAGAGTCGAAGCGGTGGCCGGGGATTGAGTCGAGCCCAGTCTCCTCTTTCGTCTCCCGAATCGCCGTGGCAATCGGAGTCTCGCCGTCACGATGCTTGCCGCCGGGGATGCCCCACGTTCCGGGGTTGTCGCCCTTCTCGGATCGCTTCAAGAGCAACATTTGCTTTCCATCTGTGAAGATGATCCCTGCGGCGCTGGTGCCCCAGTATTTGGTGCCGCCCTTGCCGATTCGATGGTAGCTCATTTCGGCCCCCGCTTCAGCGGAACCTTCTTGAGCTTCTCAACATGGCGATCGGGTTTTTCCTTGAGCCCGTGCATCAGATTGATCACCTCATTGACGATGTCAGCGGCGCTATTGGCCGAGCATTCCTTGCTTTGTTGGATGCTGACTGTCTTCCGATCTTTGTTGTAGAAGCCGGTCGAGATCACATAGGAATGCTTGTTTTCATTCCAAGACACCAGCCCAACCCATTCGCCATCGTCCCAGTTCCTCGATGAAACGAGGATTCTGAGAGGCGACTCCTCGAATACTTGCCGGACGTGAAAGTCCTTTCGCTTCAGACCCGCCGAAGCGTATCCGAGGCAAATTTTGGCATAATTCTTGAGCACCTCGTTGACATTGGTGCGATAGTTGACTTCGACACTGTATCTGGTGTCAGCCTCGGTCAACACTCCGGATTTGAGCCACTCGATGAAGTCTTGCATGTCTATATTTAGACTTTCCCTACCCGTTCTCTGGCAATCTCACAATAGCCTTCGTCAATTTCGAAGCCAAGCCACTTGCGGTTCGTGTATTTTGCCATCTTCAGTGTCGTCCCGCTGCCGCACATAGGGTCCAAAACGAGGTCTCCCTCATTGGTCCAACTGAGGATGTGGTCTTCGGCCAGCTTCTCTGGGAAGATCGCCGGATGCTTGTAGGCGATCTTGTCCTTTGTGCTCTTCTTGTCGCCAATGCCGTAGAACCAGATGTTTGGCTTGATCTTCTGTTCTTTAACAGGGTCGCCATACAGGTTGCTCCGATCAAGGTCATCGTGCGCCCGCAACCGCCGGGTGGTCATTCGGCTCTTCCTGCCAAATGTTTTACAGGGGATCATGATTGGGTTGAATGTTTTAGGCAATCCCTTGCTGAATACAAACATGTACTCAAACTGCTGCTCGTAGCGCCGGTGACTGAGAGGAATGTATTCTTCCTTGGCATAAATCATGGTATCATGGAGTTTGAATCCCACTTCCATGAATCGCAGGGCTTGCCGAAACGATTCACCACTTTCAGTGCCATTGGCCGTCTTATCCGAGACTACCCAAACAACAATACCGCCCTTCTTCGTGACTCTGTAGAGTTCTGACGAGAGCAAATTGAAATCGAATTCGGAATGGTAGTTCCGGAGATCGGCATAGGGTGGCGATGTCAGGGTAAGATCAATGAAATTGCTTTCCAGCGTCTTGATCAATACTCCGCAGTCGCCGCAGAGCACTTCGTTCATATCGCTCGCACCTTGAATTGGACATAACGATTGCGACTTTCCTTCGCCAGCACTTCTTCCTTGGTGAATGACGTAGAAACTTCAAGCACTTCGTATTCTGACTCACCCACAATCAGACTGTCGCCGACATTGATGGCCTCGCTGAGGTGTCTCATGCAGACAATGAGCTTATCGCCCAGCAGACCGTATTCGCAGACATTGGTGAGCTTCCTCGATGATGGCATCCGGTCATCCAACAGTTGGAACAGACGGTCCCGCCAGTTCTCGCCGGGCGTCACCTTCATGTAAGTCATGCCGAGCAACTGGGCTCCACCATCGCAATGCTCGGAATCGCCGACCATCACAAGTTTGGATGGATTGACTTCCATGAAATCAATGAGTTTCTGGAAGAGACGGACATCAGGCTTGTGATATCCGTAGATCGCCGACGAAACAATGCACTCAAAGTATTGTAGAGAATCATGCTTGGCAAGTTCCTGTCTGATCCACCACGCATCCTGATATCGATGTGTGTTGGAGATGATGCCAAGCCTGTATGAATTCTTGTACAATCTGTGGATCACGCTTTTGATCCAGTTGTTCGTGACTGGAACGTCCTTGTCATTGATGACAGACAAGGTATCGCCCCAGTCGAACACTACGCCAATGTATTTCATCAATTCTATGAGAGTCAGGAGGCTTTGATTTTCAATCCAATGTGATCGACGCTTAATCCATAGAAATATAGGGCAAATCGCCGAACTTGTAGATCAGGTCTTCCTTCCACTTCTCGTAGAGTTCCCAACCTTTAGTTCTCATGTAATCGCCGTCAAGCTGCATACCGCCGCCCGGCCCCGGTGGCTGAGCATACTTGCCACGGACATGACCCAGCATGATCATGACGTGGGCCAGCGCCCCTTCCATCATGGCCTGCGTCATTTCCTTCCAGTCCTTGCATTTTTGCAGATAGTGGACCATGACTGACTGGCAACCACAGGGAATTGGGTAGAGCTTGATGTGCCCCATGTCGGAAACCCATTCCCAGCCGCCGAGGTTTGACGAGATACGAGAGAACATTTGTTCGTATTGTTTGTAGAGCACCCATTCGCCCATTCTGCCCCAGATCGGCTGGATTGGATCGATCAAGCCACCTTGGATCGAGGAATAAGCACCGCCCGGATAGAAGTATTCAACAGGGATCGAGCCCCCAAGATCGCTGGCTTGAAATGCGAACGTTCCTTGTTCCTTGTAGAAAACGTTTCTTACAAGCCCGACATCATCAGGAAGTTTGTAAACGCTTTTCCCTGCTGTAGTTCGGAACGTGTAGTAGTCGTAGTATTCACGACCGGCGTAATCCTCAATGATCTTGAGCGTGGCGTTAACAGCCATGTCGAGGTTCTGATCATCCAGTTCGATTTTTACAACTGGAGCGCCAAGCATGAGCAAAACGTAGTCTTTTATGTCCTCACGAACTTTTTCCCGGTATCTTCGTGGGCCGAGCTTGCGATCATGGGGAGCGATGTACTTGCAAGCGTCAGAAGAGCAGGTGGCGGCCACTGCACCCCCACCGTTCCCGCCGCAAAGCTGATCGAACTGAAACTGGGAAGGCCGTCCGATGGCCAGAGTATTAGAACCACACGCCATGTAGATTCTCCTGTCAAAAAGGCGACAAGGTATATAGATACATTACCATGAGAAAGACCTTCCGACATTTCATCCCGCCAATCGAATTTGGCTTCACAGAGATGGCTCGTGGGGATGTTCACGTCAACCAGACAATGCCAATCATGCCGGGAGTTGTTTCCGCCATGAACGTTATCACATACCCCAGCGAAGCCGACAGACAAAAAGCCCGTGTTGCAAAAGCACGGTTCCTTGAGTGGATTCACACAGAAGGTCTTCGTCAGGCTCTTGTCGGTCGTCGTGAGATTGCCGATCTCGCATCTCAAGAATTGGGAGTTGAAGTTCCTCAAGAAGTTGTATTTGCTCCACAGGCAGTGCGTCAGAAGATCGTAGGTCCAAATGGAACCTACGATGACATCTACCCGGAGATGCAAGCCCTCTATGATCAGAAATACGAACCGAAGGTGGCAACCCTTGCGAGAGGCAAGAAGCCAGCCAATGTTTCGCTCCGAGCAATCAACAAGCTGTTGGCTGGTTCAGGTCAACAGCCATTTCGCTTTGGCAGCGAGGGTGGTCTGATTGAGTTTCTTGAGCGTGGCGACTGGAAAAAGAAGGGCCGCAACTGGGCCGCTGCACATGGGCGTCATGGCTTCGACCTGACGTTGCCGCCGGGCCAGACAGGAATGAAGGAAGACAAGAGAACCGGAAAATGGTTCTACAGTTTCGGGTCGCACCCCGAATATGGCGGCTTCGAGCCGCCGAAGTCTACCTTTGCTTGGAGAAAGGTCTTTCACACAGCATTGGCCATGTCTCGTGCCAACGCTGGCAAGAAAGGCACATTCGATGACAATGGAGTCTGGACACCAACAGCCGAAGACGCTTTGGACCCACTCAATCAAGGTATTGCTTCCGGCCAGATTGATCCACGACAAGTAAAACACGACAATTTGGGAGATTATTTCAAGCACACAATGGGGCTCGACAATTACCATGCTTCAGCCGAAGGCATTGTGTTCGAGGATGAACAGGATTTCGAGAAAGCAAAAGAATGCACTCGTGCATATTTCAACAAAAAATACGACCAGACACCAAAATTGTCTGGTGGCGGAATGACAAGAATCGGGAATAGTCATGCGTATTTGCAGTGGCGACCTGATTATTTGTTTGATGCTGGCAACTCGAAAGAAAAAGACATCCAGTTCATCATTGACAATATGTTCGATGATGAAGCAAAGACGATGAAAACGTCATTCTACCGAGTCTATCAGAACCAAGAGAAGATTTTTGGGAAAAGCAGCAAGCAGGCGAAGGATAAAGTCGCTGCTTATAACATCCTTGCACAAGGTGCAGACCTTGCTGGCGGCATTCAGTTCGACAAGAAGTCTTCGATCTTCAATCAGGCAATCAAAGCTATAGACATCGATGAACTCCAGTCTGATTCTGAAGAAGTTTCCGAGAAGGCTTTGTTCACAGGCTCATTCAGGCCAGTCGGCTTGAGTCCTCAAGAAATGGACTACAAGGAGATTTCACCTGAACGGGACGAGGTGCGTTTGTCATTGCTTGGCACCAACCAGATTCTTTTCGCCACTCGTTCTGGCAAGAACAAATGGGCCATCACCAAAACACCATCAGACGAGCATGATCCGAAATCCGTGACTCCAGACATGACTGGCAAAGCTGGTCACGCACATGGCGGCGACAGCCCGGTTCCGGTAAGCAAGCATGGATCGTCTTGGGTTCGTGATTTCAAGGCACACGATGTAGACGCAGACCCACATCAAGTCGATCCAGATTATGCTTCGGCCAAGATCAATGCTGCTGGCGTTAAAGGCTCACGTCCACTGCCAAAAGCCGACACCGTGCGAATGAAGACCGACTGGGAAAACCATCCAGAACGTTATGGCGATGAATGGGTAACGAGCAAACAACATGGCCGACAACTTGCGTCGATTCTCGGTCTTGCCGAGAAAGGTGGTAGCAACGTCACTGATCCCGGTGCCGCAGGCATTGCTTTGATGCAACAAATGGGCAATCCAGCTTTCAAGTATGGTGAGCCCGAGGATATGGGTCCATACCTCGCCTCTCACGGCGCAACACCAGAAGAAGCCGATCAGGTCGTGCAAGGATATGAACAGGCCATTGCCGATGCAATTGAGCCACAGCCATACGATGGTCCTAATGCCTTCATGGCTCCAAACAAATTCCGACATGATCTCTACAAGTTGATGTTGAAAAACGGATTTGAGTGGAGAGCAAACATTGCAAAGTCACAAGCTCGTGATGCAGAAAAGGATGATCTGGGCAATTACAGCTATGGGCTCGATCATGGTCGGGCCGAGGACGGGAGTGGCGGAATCGAAGTGGCTGCTGGAAGCAAGTCATACGGTGGCGGCACGGCTGCGGGTAGCCGTCACATTGACCGGCGAGTGGATGCAGACATTACTGCCGGGAGACTCAGCAGAGACACTGCCGTTGCAGCCCTTCCAAAAATGAGCACTACGGCAGAAGAACACAAGTCTTGGGTCATGGGTAAAATGATGCCTGCCATTCGTGGCGAAACATCCAAGCACCACGATTACAAAGTTGGCTACGATGATGTATCCAAGCAGTTGGCTACGAATGATCGCAGCATTGCTTCCAAGGTAGGAATTGCCAAAAAAGCTGCCGAAGCAATCATGGCGACAGCCGATGAACCAAATGTCGATGATTTGGGTGGGACTAACGAAAAAGCAAAAGATGACTACCACAAAGCACTTGGCTGCATCGATGCCGGTACGGATTGGGCCAAAGATGCCTTGCGTCAGGCCAATCAAGGTAAGTTGGGCGATCCTGAAGTCGCAAAGCAAGAGTTGCAACGAATCTTCTGGGGAACACAGATTGAAAAGGAAATCTGCGACAAGCTGGGAATCGGCTCACGCATGGCGAGCTTTCTGGACACGATGGGTATTAAGTCTGCATCAATTCCGATGCCGCCACCTAAGCCTGTACAACCGCAAGGTCAAACTGGTCAGGCCAAGCCAACTCAGACATCAACGACCAATGCGGTCGCTGGGACAGGCACATTGGGTCGTCCAGCCGATCCAGCCATGATGAACAAACTGATGAGGAGAAAGCCGCCAGAGCAGCCCAAGAAAGACGAGGTCATGCGATTCAGAGATTATCTGAAGCTGCGTGAGTCTGGTTTGATCTAACGAAAGGTACGCAGTGACTAACAAGGAAGATGAAAAGAAGCTGGAGAATAAAAACAATCTCCTAAAATACGTCTCGAACCCCAGAACCTTCACGCTGAAAAAGTGGATGTTTGAGATTCTGGGCGGCAAATACACAAAACACGACTCGGTGCTTGAACGTATCTCATTCTCATTGACAACGGAGCAAGACCTCAAGGATTTCGGTAGCTTGGTGACTGAAATCTACGAGGTCGCTTACCGTAAGGCCGTTGAGGACTACAAGCAACAAGCCGAGAAGATGGGGTTCAAGATCAACGTTATCGCAGGCGAACCTAGCTGAAGTCTGGGTTGACATCGGAAATACTGGTGGTCATCAGATACCCGCCAGTCTTTTCCTCGATCTCGTCAACTTTCCAGCATCGCTTTTGCCCATCTTGCGGGAATACCACAGAGTCTTTTGGGATTTCTATTTCAGACCAGAATCTCATGGAGAGGTCTGTATCCATGACAATCACGCCATCAAAGACGAACTTGTTCCCGTAACTTTTTGTGGTACGCACATCGCCATAGAGCGAGTCCACGGTTTTCTTCCAAATCACCGGCACGCACCAGATTTTGATGCTATTGCGATCGAGCATTCGTCTGGGCATATCAATCATGGGTCTCTGAACAACAGGCTCATTGATCTCGTCGATGAATTTCTGCGCAGAGATAGTCACAGAGTTGTCCACCAGACCGAGTTCCTCGCCGATGTCTACGACATCATAGGCTTCGATGAACTCCCGGTGAGGATTATTCTGATCCACAATCGTGATACGGTCGAAGTTCATGTTGATGATGCGAACATGTTGCTGATCCCAGAGTTGCTGATTCTCCATTAGCTTGTTTGGGCCTCGAAGTTTGTAGATCGCACCATTCCGGTCTCTAATTGCCATGTATGTATCCCATCTGAATCTGGGCAGTGCCGCCTAGCATGATATCACTGTCAATCTTATGTACAGACTTGTTGATGATCTTCGAGACAAGAGGCTGACTGATGTGGAATCGCTCAGCAAGCTGCTTCTGTGTGAAAAGGCCAGAGTGATACATCAATCTGATGCTATGCGCCTGCTCTTTGTCTATCTTCATTGAATAATCTCCGAGAAAATTACTTCCTACAGTTATATATGAGGAGAACCCCAATTCAGGAGATTTCAGAATGGCACTTGTTTGTCCCGATCAAATGGGAGAAATCTTGATGTTGCAGTACATTGTAGGCATGGCTGATGCCGACAATCCTGTGCTGCATCTTTACTCGAACGACCACACGCCCTCGGATTCCACGGTAATTGGCGATCTGACTCAGGTGGGCGGTTCGACAGGATATGCCCCAATCACACTCACGTCGAGCAACTGGACTACTACACAGTCGAGCGGCGTCACAACGGCCATCTTCAGCGAACGCACTTTCACGTTCACGACAACGGCAACGTCGTATGGCTACTATGTAACAAACGAATCCAACCAGTTGCTCTGG